>JACCDV011296124.1_pt1 | contig 19402 bp, 20 predicted proteins | sample 7446131 | NCBI WGS metagenome assembly JACCDV01 (sample SAMN15323448, study PRJNA562643) | freshwater metagenome | isolation source: river surface water | place: USA:Blue River Watershed | collected 2017-08-17 | reverse complement strand
GGGCAGGCCCTCGCCATGAAAGCCACGGCTGCCGAGCCCGCGCAGGCGGAGCGGATCGTCGACAACGCTCAGCCCGCTATCGAAAAGCTGTGCGCCTTCGGATTCAAGCAGGAAGCTGGTCTTGCGCGCGATCGACGCGCCGCTAATCGCGCCCATCAAATGGCCGACAAGCGAACCGCCAACGCGCGGATCAAACACTACAGGCAACGCTCCGCTTTTGATCGCACCGGGGTTGATGCGTCGCACCGCCCGTTCGCCAGCGCGGCGGCCAACGGATTCGGCGGAAGCGAGATCGGCACGGTGGCGGGCCGAGCGCCAGTCATAATCGCGTTCTTTGGCATCGCCTTCGCCGGCAAGCACGCTTGCCGAAATGCCATAGCCCGACGCATGGCTGACACCTGCAAAGCCATGGCTGGTGGCCAGAGCGAAGATGGATCGCCCGGCACTTGCGCCCGCGCCTTCGCTATTGGTGACGCCTGCAACGGCGCGCGCTGCATCTTCGCAGGCAAGCGCAGCTTCACGCAATGATTGCGGATCGGGATCAAGCCCGTCGTCGCTATCAACGTCCGGAACCGCGCCTTTCAGAAGCATGTCTTGCGGTGCGAGCCCTGCATATTGGTCTTCGGGTGCCTCACGCGCCATATCCAGCGCGCGCTCGAAAAGGCTTTTCAGCACGTCCGGGTTCATGCTCGACGAGGAGATGGTGGCGGAGCGCTGCCCCAGGAAAACGCGCAGGCCAATCTCTTCGCCCTCCGACCGCACCACATCTTCCAGCGCACCAAGGCGCACCTGCACCTCGGTGGAGGCATCGCAGCTATAAACGGCATCTGCGGCGTCGGCGCCGGCCTTTTGAGCCTGTTCGACGAGTTTTACTGCGCGATCGAGCGCTTCATTCGGGGATAGCATGCCCCCGCTTAGGACGGGGGCGAAGACGGGTCAATCAGGGGATGATCCAGATGATCGCCATCAGCGCGGTCGGAGCACCGATGGCGCACAGCCAAAGACCCCTTACCTCACGCTTATACTGGGCAGACAGATCATCTTCACCGCTGACTTCCAGCATTTGCCAGCGCTTTTCAAAATTGCGGCAGGGAAGAATCACCAGCCCAACAAGGAATACGAGCAGGAAATAGGGCCAGATCGCCATTCCCGATCCCTTGATCATCGGCGACACCTCAAAGATCAGTGCAAGTGTGTAAATCACCAGCGCATAGGCAATGTGGGTGCTCATCCGCTTGCCATAGCCCTTCAGCTCGGCCCGACGGATCATCGGTTGCGCCTTTGACGCCATAATCTCTCTCCCCTTCACTCTCTCCGTTGCTGATATTGTCACCATCGTTGCAGCGAGTCAAAGGGGTTTACGAAGCCGTTCAGGGCAGCCCCAAAGCCTTGTGATTTTGAAGCGAAAGCCGCCATTTGGGATTGGCTTGGACAAAGTCGATCGCGGCCTGCCGGTTGCTGGCATTACGCGCTGCATCATGGCTGTCCATCGGCTGGATCAGGAAATGGTCGAATGCCCATTGCTCCATAGCGGCAGTGTCGCTGCCCGGTTGCGGCCAGACCAGCTTCAACTCACTCCCGCTATGCTGCACGACACCACTGCCTGCCTTGGGGCTGACGCACACCCAGTCGATCCCGGGATGGACAGGCAAGGTACCGTTGCTCTCAATCGCAATCGTGAAACCCTGTGCGTGCAAAGCATCGATGATCGCGTCGTCGACCTGCAACATGGGTTCACCGCCGGTCAGCACGATATAGCGGTGCGCCGTCCCTTCCCCCCATAGGCCGGCAACCAGCGCGGCGAGCGCGGTCGCCTCGTAACGACCGCCATTTTCACCATCCATGCCGACAAAGTCGGTATCGCAGAACTGGCAGATTGCGCTGCTCCGGTCCTCTTCACGGCCGCTCCACAAATTGCATCCGGCAAAGCGCAAAAAGACAGCGCGCCGCCCGGCATGCACGCCTTCGCCCTGCAATGTCAGGAAGATTTCCTTGACCGCATAGCTCATGCGTAAATCGTCGGATCAGGCAAACCGGCGTCGGCAAAGCCCTTGGCCCGCAGGCGGCAGGCGTCGCACTGGCCGCATGCCTTGTTATCGGGCGTAGGATCATAGCAAGACCAGCTCATCCCAGCGTCAAGGCCCAGCCGGTGCGCTTCACGCGCAATTTCAGCCTTGGTCATGTGCTGCAACGGGGTGTGGATGGTGAAACCCTTTACCCCGGATTGGGCACCCTCGACCCCGGCCTTTGTTGCCAAATTGGCCATGGTTTCAAACGCCGCGATAAATTCTGGGCGGCAATCAGGATAGCCGGAATAATCGAGCGCATTGACCCCGATGAACAGGTCATGCGCGCCGCGCGCTTCTGCCAGGCCAAGGCACAGCGAAAGGAAGATGGTATTGCGCGCCGGTACATAGGTGACGGGAATGCCGCTTTCGTCGACGCCATGCTTGGGCACGGCAATGTCGGACGTCAGCGCCGATCCGCCAAAGCGGGTCAGATCGAGCGGCAGGACGATATGTTCGGCAGCCCCCAGATGCGCGGCAATGCGCGCGGCGCTTTCCAGTTCGACCCGGTGCCGTTGGTTGTAGTCAATCGTCAGCGCATGCACGGCATAGCCCGCCTCACGGGCCAGCGCGGCAACAACCATGGAATCGAGCCCGCCTGACAGCAGCACGATTGCGGATTTCGCTGTTGAGGGCATTTTCGGGGCGACTCTCGCACAAGGAGAGGAAAATGGCGCACCCAGAACGATTCGAACGTCCGACCCCCAGATTCGTAGTCTGGTGCTCTATCCAGCTGAGCTATGGGTGCGTGGAGGCGTGCCAATAGGCTCGCGCCGGCGGATTCGCAAGCCCTTAATTTGCTTTTGCGACGCGGCACGTCGCGGTGCGCCGGATCGCGTCGATTTCGGCAAAGTCCGACGGGCTCGATAACAGGATGCGGATCAGCGCCAGCCCCTTGTCATAGCCCAATTGCACAGCGTCATACCCTGCCGGGGCCTTTTGTCCCTCGCGCAACAGCGCCAACCTTGCGGGCTTTCCGCCGGTATCGCGATCACTGCGGACCGCGGCGACGTCGGTTCGGGCATCGAAAATGCTGACCGACCAATAACGTCCCGGCACAGAGGGAACATCAACCAGAACAGGGCCCTTCGACATGTCAAAAACGCAAGTCGAATAGCTGAGATCGGGGCTGGGCCGCACAATCGGCTGGCGATCAGCCGTAGCCATTTCGCCAAATCCGAAACTGTTCACCGGCGCGCCCTGCCCGATGCGCTTCATTGCGGTGGACATCAGCACATAAGGCGTTGCAACCAAAGTGCCCTGCCAGGCGATCGTTGCGGCGATCAGGCCTGCGACAATGGGAAAGAGCCAATTGCGAATCATGCACAGCGCTCCTTCTTGATGACGGGTAATTTGGCTTTTGCCGGATTGTCGATAAGTGCACCGCGCGGGTGATAGGTACGCAACGTCAGGTCAAATTGCGGCGTCCGCCCGGTTGGCAACCAGACGCCTTCGGGCTTTTCAGGCGAAACTGTGAACGACCAGTTGCCGCTCGCATCGCGTTCCGGCGCATTGCCGCCCACCGACCAGCGGTTTGCATCATTTCTCACCAGCCAACCTTCGCCCTTGTACAGCGTGATGCTCCACCAGCGCGCATCCATTTCGCCGCCGCTGACAGTATAGGTGCAATTGCCGTTGAGCGGAGCGCCGGCGCTGTCGCTTTCCGCACGGTAATACATTGCCTCTTTCGCGGGCAACGCGAGTAGGCCGAAAAGCGCAACACGGGCGCGGCTCAGGGTCGAGGCGTCGGCGGTGCCATTATCGGTGTTGGTGCTCCATGGCCCATTGGTGACTTGCCGGCCAAGATCGGCATCGCGCACTTGGTGTACGGCTAAGGCTGTTCCGCCCCCAACACCCAAAAGGATGCAAAACGCATATCGTAACCATGGCTTCATGAATGCCTCTCCCTCAAAGAGGCTGCTATCCCAAGGTTACGCCCTGCGCAAGGCCGCCTGCGCCGCTGCCAAACGGGCGATTGGCACGCGATAGGGTGAGGCGCTGACATAATCGAGGCCGGTCTTTTCGCAGAAGGCGATCGAGGCGGGGTCACCGCCATGTTCGCCGCAAATACCCAGCTTGATATCGGGGCGCACCGAACGCCCCTTCGCTGTCGCAATCTCTATCAACTGGCCGACGCCTTCAACATCAAGCGAGACGAATGGATCGGACGTATAGATGCCCTTATCCACATAATGAATGAGGAAGCGCGCAGCATCGTCGCGCGATACACCCAGCGTGGTTTGCGTCAGGTCATTGGTACCGAAGGAGAAGAAAGCGCCAACCTCTGCAATCTCATCGGCCATCAACGCGGCGCGCGGCAGTTCGATCATCGTACCGACAAGATATTCGATGCGCTTGCCCTGTTCGGCAAAGACCGCCTCTGCCGCTTTGTCGACAACCTCTTTCATCAGTTCCAGCTCGCGCTTGGTTGCAACCAAGGGAATCATGATTTCGGGCACTGGCGCGGTTTCAAGCGCACAGGCAGCCTCGAATATCGCCCGCGCCTGCATCTCGTAAATTTCGGGATAGGTGACGCCCAACCGGCAACCGCGATGGCCCAACATCGGGTTGAATTCATGCAGTTCGTTCGCCCGTTGTTTCAGCGTTTCAATACCGACGCCGGCCGCCTCGGCGACCTCTGCAAAATCGGTCTCCTGCGTCGGCAAGAATTCATGCAGCGGCGGATCGAGTAAGCGGATGGTAACGGGCAGCCCCGCCATCACTTCAAAGATCGCGACAAAATCCCTGCGCTGTTCAGGCAGCAGTTTTTCCAGCGCCGCGCGGCGACCACGTTCGTCTTCGGCCAAAATCATCTGGCGAACCGCGGTGATCCGGCTCGCGTCAAAGAACATATGTTCGGTACGACAAAGCCCGATGCCTTCCGCGCCGAAATCGCGCGCGGTCTGCGCATCTAGCGGCGTTTCGGCATTGGCACGAACCTTCATCCGGCGTGATCCATCGGCCCATTCCATCAATGTGCCAAAATCGCCGACCAGTTCCGGCTGCAGCGTGGGGACAGACCCTGCCATCACTTCGCCAGTTGCGCCGTCGATGGTAATCACATCGCCTTCGCTCAACGTCCGTCCGGCAACGCGCAGCAGCTTTGCGGCATTGTCTATTGCAAGGCTGCCGGCACCGGAAACGCAAGGCCGGCCCATACCCCGCGCGACGACGGCCGCATGGCTCGTCATCCCGCCCCGCGCGGTCAAGATGCCGCGCGCGGCATGCATGCCGTGAATATCTTCAGGGCTGGTTTCGACACGGACCAGGATCGCCGCCTCGCCGCGGTCATTCCATTTTTCCGCCGTATCAGCATCGAACGCGATCTTGCCCGATGCCGCCCCCGGCGATGCCGGCAGGCCCTTGGTAAGCACATCGCGTGGTGCTTGCGGATCGAGCGTCGGGTGGAGAAGCTGGTCCAATGCCATCGGATCGACGCGGCAGACCGCCTCTTCCTTGGTGATCAGCCCTTCCGCTGCCATATCGACCGCGATCTTGAGCGCGGCCTTAGCGGTGCGCTTGCCCGAACGGGTCTGCAGCATCCACAATTTGCCGCGTTCGACGGTGAATTCGATATCCTGCATGTCGCGATAATGCCGCTCGAGTATCTCGAACACGCGCGCCAACTCGGCATAGGCCTCGGGCATCGCCTCTTCCATGCTCAGCGGCTTGGCCCCGGCCACCTCGCGCGCAGCCTTGGTCAAATATTGCGGCGTGCGGATGCCAGCGACAACATCCTCGCCCTGCGCATTGATCAAATATTCGCCATAATAGGCATTTTCGCCGGTCGCAGGGTCGCGGGTGAAGGCAACGCCGGTTGCCGACGTGTCGCCCATATTGCCAAAGACCATCGCCTGCACATTGACGGCGGTGCCCCAATCGGCGGGAATGCCATTCAAACGGCGATAGACCTTGGCCCGATCCGATTCCCAACTGGCAAATACCGCGCCGACTGCACCCCAAAGCTGTTCATGCACATCCTGCGGGAAAGGCTTGCCCCATTCCGCCTCAACCAGCTTTTTATACTCAGCGACCAGTTCGATCAGATCATCGGCCTGCAATTCGGTATCGAGAAAAAACCCGCGATCCTCTTTCGCAATTTCCAGCGCATCCTCAAATGCATGATGGTCCAGCCCCAACACCACATCGGCATACATCTGGATGAAGCGGCGGTAGCTATCCCACGCAAAGCGTGCATCGCCCGACGAGGCTGCCAGCCCTTCGACCGTCACATCGTTGAGGCCAAGGTTTAGGACGGTGTCCATCATCCCGGGCATCGACACCCGCGCGCCCGAACGCACAGAGACGAGCAAGGGATTGGCCGGATCGCCAAAACGCTTGTCCGTCATGCCTTCGATATGCGTAATTCCATGTGCGACCTGGTCGGCAAGGCCATCAGGAAAGGCTTCCCCATTGGCGTAATAGGCTGTGCAAACCTCGGTGGTGATCGTAAAGCCCGGGGGCACCGGAAGGCCGATGGCGGCCATGCCGTCCAAATTCGCGCCCTTGCCGCCGAGCAGGTTCTTATTGCCTGCGCCATTATCGTCGACACCGCCGCCAAAACGGAAAACATATTGGGTCATCGCGCAGCCGATTCCTTTGTGGCCATCTAAGATGCGCGCCGTTGTGCAGTGCAGCACTTTAGAGTCAAGCATAGAAGGGAATTATTTGGCGGATTTGTTCGCAAACAGCATGAAGCGCGCCAAGGGGCGCTTGAATGCCAACAAGTATAAGACATGCATGACCACAAAAGCCATGGCCAGATTGGCGAGCAACTCATGCGTCTCTTCATAGGCTTCGCCCGACTCGTCCTCGCTTTCTTCGCTTTCCTCGCTTTCGGCCGAGAAGGACAAGGAACTGAGCGAAGCCGGTTGTAATGAACGGCCATTGTCCATCATTATCCCCGTACCCGTCGCGCCGATGACCGAAAGGGCGATGCACGCTAGCAACAGCCGGCTGATCGCGGGGTGCGTGGCTATGCCCTTGAGGTGCAAGTCCTTGAACGAAGGATAAAAACGCTCCAGCCCGAGCTGCGGCGCACCGCTCAATGCCCAAATCAACCGGAAGGCGATCAGCGCCGCCACACCATATCCCAACCAAGCGTGGATCAGGCCGGATTCAGCGGAAAAATAAGCGGCAAGAACAGTGATCGCGAGAAAGGCATGAAAAATGCGGATGCGGTGCATGACGGCCATGATGCGGGTCTCCTTATAAGAGGTAACCCACCAGAAGCACTTTCGGGGCCGGCCGCCATGATCCAGATCAATCGCGGCAGATTATAGGGCAGACCTATCCTTCGATTTTGGAGAAATCGGCAACTTGGCTAACCGCGTCGCGGAACCGTGCCAGCAATCCCAGCCTGAACGCCCGTTTTACCGGGTCCGGATCATTCACCATCACGCCTTCGAAAAAGGCATCAATCGGCGCGCGCAGTGAGGCGAGCGCAGCCATGGCGTCTTCGAACTGCTCGGCCTCGATCGCGGCTACGGCCTTGGGCTCGGCGCTATCGAGGGCAGAGAGCAGGGCTTGCTCCTCGTTGCCCAGATCGGTCGGCGAAGCGGCATTGGGATCAACGCTCTCTGCCTGCTTCAATATGTTCGCCGCGCGCTTGTAACCGGCGAGCAAGTTGGCGCCTTCATCGGTGCCGACAAAGCCTTGCAAAGCCCTCACCCGTTTTACCATGAGGACATTATCGCCGCCATTTGCAACCGCCACCACGGCATCAATCATATCGTGACGAATACCGGCATCGCGTTGCTGAACTTTAAGCCTGTCAATCAGGAAGTTGGCGATATCTAGCCCGGCATTTGATCCGCCAGTATGAGCTGCCGCTGTGATCAAGTCTCGCATGGAAACCCGCAGATCATTCTCTAATACAAGGCTCAATATCCCGATCGCCGCACGCCGCAGAGCAAAGGGGTCTTTGGATCCGGTCGGTTTTTCATCAATCTGAAAAAAGCCAACCAAAGTATCCAGCTTATCCGCCAAACTCACCGCAACGGTCACCGGAGCGGTGGGCACATTATCGCCCTCCCCGACCGGCTTATAATGGTCGCGCACTGCGTCGGCGACGGCATCTGCCTCGCCCTGCGCGCGGGCGTAATAGCCGCCCATCAGGCCTTGCAGCTCAGGGAATTCACCGACCATACCGGTAACAAGATCGGCCTTGCACAGACGCGCCGCGCGCTCGGCATCATCGGCGCTAGCGCCCTTGACGATGCCTTCCTGAACCAACCAGCGCGCAAGCTTTGCCACGCGTTCAACCTTGTCAGAAACTGTCCCCAGCTTCTCATGAAAGGTGATCTGCGACAGTTTCTTCGCCTGTTCGTCGAGCGGGATCTTCAGATCCTGTTCCCAGAAGAATTTGGCATCCGAAAGCCGTGCCGCCAGCACCTTTTCATTGCCCGCAACAATCGCCTTGCCGCCATCATTGGCGACGATATTGGCAGTGCAGACAAAGGCGTTGGCCAGTTTGCCGGCTTGATCGTGGCAGACGAAATATTTCTGGTTCACCCGCGCCGTCAGCTGGATCACCTCTTGCGGCACATCCAGAAACGCAGGATCAAACCGGCCGAGCATCGGCACCGGCCATTCGGTCAGGCCCGCATTTTCCGCGACCAGACCTTCATCCTCGACCAGCGTCAGCCCCGCCGCTTTCGCTGCGGCCGCTGCGCCATCGCGAATGATCCCGGTGCGCTCGCTATAATGGACGATCACATGGGCGGCACGCAATGCCTCAACATAGGCGGCGGCATTGGCGATTTCGACCGGGCCGGTGGAATGGAACCGGTGGCCCATTGTCTCACGCCCACTGACGATGCCGTCAATCTCGCAAGCCACCACATCATCGCCGAGCAAGGCAATAATGCCCTGCAATGGTCGCACCCAGCGCAGGCTTTCGGTGCTCGCCGATGCTGCACCCCAGCGTTGCGATTTCGGCCAGGGGAATGCGCGGATGATCGCCGGGATCGCTTCGGCCAGCACATCGGCGGTTTTGCGACCGGGTTTTTCAACCACAGCAAAATAGACGCCATCGCGTTCAACCAACTGGTCTTCGTTCAATCCGGTTTTACGAAGAAAGCCCTCCATCGCCTGCGGCGGTGCGCCGACTTTGGGCCCTTTGGTTTCTTCAGACACCGCCTGTGTTTCCAGCGGCAGCCCCTTGGCAATCAGGGCCAACCGGCGAGGCGTGGCAAAGGCTTCGATGGTTTCGGCGGCGAGGCCAGCCTTGGCGAGTGCTTCGGTGAAAAGGCGGACCAGATCGTCCTTGGCCTTTGCCTGCATCCGCGCGGGGATTTCTTCGGAGCGAAGTTCGAGGAGGAAATCGGTCATCACGCGTCCCAACCGTTCTTTTCCATCCATGCCTGACAACTGCCTTTGGCGAGATCGCGGACGCGGCCCATATAGGATGCGCGTTCCTGCACGCTGATCACGCCACGCGCTTGCAGCAGGTTGAACAGATGGCTCGCCTCGATCGCCTGATCATAGGCCGCCAATGGTATGCCTGCTTCGATACAGCGTTTGCATTCCGCCTCGGCATTTTTGAAACCTTGGAACAGCTGGTCGGTATCGGCGACTTCAAAATTATAGGTCGAAAATTCAACCTCATTCTTGTGGAACACATCACCATAAGTCACGCCAGTATTGTTGAAGGCGAGATCGTAAACGCTGTCTTTGCCCTGAATATACATGGCGAGCCGTTCAAGCCCATAAGTCAGTTCGCCGGCTACAGGCTTGCAGTCAAAGCCGCCCATTTGCTGGAAATATGTGAACTGCGTCACTTCCATCCCGTCGCACCAGACTTCCCAGCCAAGGCCCCATGCGCCCAGCGTGGGCGATTCCCAGTCATCCTCAACAAAGCGGATATCGTGCTTCAGCGGATCGATACCGATCGCGTCCAATGACCCCAGATACAGCTCCTGCAAATTCGCCGGGCTGGGCTTCATGATCACCTGATATTGGTAATAATGCTGCAACCGGTTCGGATTTTCGCCATAGCGGCCATCGGTCGGGCGGCGGCTGGGCTGCACATATGCGGCGTTCCAGCTATCGGGACCGAGTGCGCGCAAAGTGGTGGCAGGGTGAAAGGTCCCCGCGCCAACGCGCATGTCATAAGGTTGCAGGATGACGCAGCCCTGCTTGCCCCAATAATCATGGAGCGTCAGGATCAGGTCTTGGAAGGTCAAAGGTCCTGTATCAGACATGGCCTGCCCTTGGCGGATGGAGCCGGCTAAATCAAGGCAGCTACCTCTTTTTACTGATCAATCTGCCCATAAAGCTGGACAATTTTGCGGCGCATCCCATTTTGTGCAAAGGCCCGAACCGCTGAAAGGACCAAGATGATGCCGATATTTGGTAAACCCGCACGCCTGTTGAAAGCATTGGGCGCATTGTCACTAGCCGCAGCGCCCGCCGTTGCGCAGGATGCGCCGACACCGGTGAAGGATGTCGATCCCGCGCTTTGGGTCGTCCAGGATGCCGATACGAAAATCTACATGTTTGGCACCGTCCATATCCTGAAACCGGGAATGGGGTGGTTTGACGAAGAGGTGAAAGCCGCCTTTGACCGATCCGACCGGCTTGTGCTGGAACTGGTCGAGCCGGACATGGCAACGACACAGCAATTATTCGGCAAATATGGCATCGACCAGAGCGGCAAGCCGCTGGCCTCGAAAATGACCGAGGAAGAGCGCGCGATCTATGCAAAGGCGATGGAAAAGGTCGGCCTTCCGGTTGCCGCGTTCGAACCGCTCGATCCATGGGCTGCGGCGGTAACAATGCAGGTTGTGGGCCTACAGAAAAGCGGCTTTGATGTGAATAGTGGCGTCGAAACGCAGCTGACTGCCGCTGCCAAGGCTGCAAACAAGCCTATCATCGGGGTCGAGACGATGGAACAACAGCTGCAGATTTTCGACAATCTGTCGCAGGAAACCCAGCTGCGCTTTCTGGTCGAGGGCGCGAAAAGCATCGATGACCTGAACGGCATGATGGATAATATGGTCGATCTGTGGGGCCAGCCCGATCCTGAAGGTCTGGCAAAATTGATGAATGAAGGGATGACCGATCCCAAATTGTTTGCCGCGCTGCTGACCAACCGCAATGCCCAATGGGCGCACTGGATCAACAAGCAGCTGGAAAAGCCAGGCACCAGCTTCATGGCGGTGGGTGCAGGGCATCTTTCGGGCACGACCAGCGTGCCCGAACTGCTGAAAGCCTATGGCATAGAGGCCAAGCGGATCGCCTATTGAGGCCGGTCGAACAGCATTGGCACTTCGTCGCGCGGTCGCTGGCGGCCGCTGCCGCTTTAGGATAGAAGATGCCTTCAAGGAGATTGCCCATGCGTCCGTTGCTTTTGACCGCCCTGTTTGCCCTTGCCGCAACACCGCTTGCGGCGCAGCGGGTCGAGGTTGCCGATGCAGACAATGACTGGGCGGATTTTCCGGCGCTTGCCAAGAGTATGACGGTCAATCTGGGTGACGGCGCGATGGCCGATGTCGACCGGCTTGTTGCCGCCGGCAAGTGCAAGGCGATTGGCAACAAGAAACGCATCCGCATGCAAATTCCGTTCCTGGTGCAGTTTGGCGACACGGGTTCAGTCGACCGGGTGATGTTGAAACGGATTGGCTGCCCAGAGGTTGAAAGCATCGCTGCAAGTGCCGCACTTTATGCTGCGCAGGACGGGCGCATTCGCCAGGGCAGCGGCAATGCGGCAGGCTGGTATCGCGGATCGGTCAACTATATCCTCGACTGACGGGCGCACATTCCCGAAAAGGCTTGCATTTGCGCAGGTTTCGCCCTAGTGGCTCGCGCTTGCCGTGATGGTCATCCCTGGAGGCGTGACGGCAAAAAGCAAATTTATCTGGAGAAATATTATGAGCGATCTGCTGACTTTGTCGGCTGAGCCGCGCGAACGGGCTGGCAAGGGAGCCTCCCGTGCATTGCGTCGCGAAGGCCGTGTTCCCGCCGTTATCTATGGCGACAATAAGGAACCCGAAACCATCCATGTCGAGGAAAAGGCACTCATCAAGGCTTTGATGACCGGCCATTTCGGTAACTCGATCGTCGAGATCACCGTTGGTGGCGCGGTAACGCGCACCCTTCCCAAGGATGTGGCTTTCCATCCGGTCAGCGACCGCCCGATCCATGTCGACTTCATGCGCCTTGGCAAAGATTCGACCATTCACGTCGAAGTGCCCGTGTCGTTCACCAATGAAGAAGCCTCGCCCGGCCTAAAGCGCGGCGGCGTGCTGAACATTGTTCGCCACGAACTCGAACTGGTTTGCGCTGCAGACAAGATCCCTGACGAAATCGCCATCGATGTCAGCGGATTTGACGTCGGCGATTCGATCCACATCAGCCATGTGAAGCTGCCCGATGGCGCGAAGAGCGCGATCACGGATCGTGACTTCACCATCGCGACGATCGTTGCCCCTTCGGGCATGCGTTCGGCCGAAGGCGATAACAGCAAGACCGACGCTTAATTAACCCTTTATCCCCCTCCCGCTTGCGGGAGGGGTTAGGGAAGGGTCTGTAACGGGGCACCAAATCGGGCCCTCCCCCAGCCCCTTCCGCAAGTGGGGAGGGAGCCAAATTGCAGATCTGGGCAGGCCTCGGAAATCCCGGTCCGCAATATGCAATGCACCGGCACAATATCGGCTTCATGGCGCTTGACGTCATGGCAGACCGTTATGATGCGCCCGCCGCCCAAAAGAAGTTTCAGGGATGGGCACAGGAAGTGCGCATTGGCGCCGCCAAAATCCTTCTGCTGAAACCGGCGACCTTCATGAATGAAAGCGGCCGCAGCATTCGCGCCGCACTCGATTTCTACAAATTGACACCCGAAAACGTCACCGTCTTTTATGACGAACTCGACCTTGCACCGTTCAAGATGAAGGTGAAGCGCGGCGGTGGCGCTGCCGGCCACAATGGCATCCGTTCGACAATTGACCATATTGGGGCCGACTTCCGGCGGATACGCTTGGGCATCGGCCATCCCGGCCATAAGGACCGGGTGACGCCCTATGTGCTCGGCAATTTCGCCAAGAATGAGATTGATCCTTTGGCCGATATGCTGGCCGCGATCGCTGCCGAGGCTGAATGGCTCGCCAAGGGCGACGATGTGCGCTTCATGAACGAAGTGGCGCTCCGCCTGCAGGATTGACCGGCTCTACAGCCTAAAGACTGGCTAGACTTGCATCTGTTGTGGCGGCACCCAATCTTTCGACCAGAAGGAGAGCCATGATGTCTGCAATCGAACGCCGAACCATCCTGAAAACCGCAATCGCCGCAGGTGCGGTCGCTGCCGTTCCTGGCGCAGCTTCGGCAAACGCAAAGCCGCTCGCCGGTAAATCCGCGCTGATCACCGGCTGCTCGTCAGGCTTTGGCTATCTTGCCGCACTGCACCTTGCGCGTGAAGGTGCAAAGGTGATTGCGACGATGCGGGGGCTCCCCCGCAAGGAAGCCGATGCGTTGAAGGCAGAGGCGGCGAAGGAAAAGCTGGACCTGCATATCGTCGAGATCGACGTGACGTCCGACGAACAGGTCGCCAAAGGCGTCGCCGAAGGGGAGCGGATAGCGGGCGGGCCGATCGACATCCTCATCAACAATGCGGGCGTCGGCTATGCCGGGCCAATCGAATTGCAGGATATGGCGGCAACCAAGCTGATCTTCGATACCAATGTCTATGGCCCGCACCGCATGGCGCGCGCAGTGTTACCCGGGATGCGCAAGGCCAAGCGCGGGCTGATCTTCAACATTTCCTCACAATTGGGCCGCGTCATCACCCCGTCATCAGGCCATTATTCGCCGACCAAATTCGCGCTGGAGGCAATGAGCGAGGCGATGGCGTATGAGTTGGTGCCACACAATATCGAGGTCTGCGTGATCCAGCCCGGCGGTTATCCGACCAAGGTGTGGGTGAACCGCAACGAACTGGCCAGCGAATTGAAGGCGCGCCTGACCGCAGACGAAGCCGCGGCCTACCCCGCACTCGTCGACCGGATGGGCAAGGAAGACGGCACTCGCCGCACCGCCGACCCGATGGACATTCCCCGCGCGATTGCAGAGATTGCAGCCATGCCCGCCGGCACCCGCCCGCTGCGCCGCGCAGTGCATCCGGGGCCCAAGCCGCAAGAGGCGATCAATCGCGTTTCGGCGGAAACGCAAATGGCCATGCTCGGCAATTCGCCAGTCGGACCTTGGGTGAAGGCCGTGCTGGATTGAGCGCTTCTCCCCTCCTTCGCGCGGGAGGGGATGATGTGGCTATGGCCTTTCCGGCGCACTCCCGCTAGGGAGCCCGCAAATCTTTCCCAAAGAGGATATTATGGGTTTCAAATGCGGTATCGTCGGGCTGCCCAATGTCGGCAAGTCCACCCTGTTCAATGCGCTGACCGAGACGCAGGCGGCGCAGGCGGCCAATTATCCCTTCTGCACGATTGAGCCGAATGTCGGCGCAGTCGCCGTGCCGGATCCGCGGCTGCACACCATCGCCAAGATTGGCGGCAGTGCCAAGATCATCGAAACGCAGCTGAGCTTTGTCGATATTGCCGGGCTGGTGCGCGGTGCATCCAAGGGCGAAGGCCTAGGCAACCAGTTTCTTGCCAACATCCGCGAAGTGGACGCGATCGTCCATGTTCTGCGCTGTTTCGAGAATGACGATATCCAGCATGTCGACAATAAGATCGATCCGATTTCGGATGCGGACACCGTCGAAACCGAATTGATGCTTTCCGATCTTGAAAGCCTCGAAAAGCGGGTGCCCGCCTATCAGAAAAAGGCGACTGGCGGCGACAAGGAGGCGAAGATCGCCGCGGCCGTGCTGGGCCGTGCGCTTGATCTGCTGCGCGATGGAAAGCCTGCCCGGCTGGTCGTGCCCAACGACCCGGAAGAAGAACGCATCCTGAAACAGGCGCAGCTGCTAACATCAAAGCCGGTTCTCTATGTCTGCAATGTCGAAGAAAGCTCCGCGGCCAATGGCAATGCGCTGTCGGCCAAGGTGTTTGAAAAGGCGAAGGCCGAAGGTGCCGAAGCGGTTGTCGTTTCCGCCGCAATCGAGGCCGAGATTTCGACAATGCCAGACGAAGACCGGGAGGTCTTCCTCGCCGATCTCGGTTTAGAGGAGACTGGCCTCGCCCGCGTGATCCGCGCCGGTTATGAACTGCTCCACCTTATCACCTTCTTCACCGTCGGCCCCAAGGAAGCGCGGGCCTGGACCGTGTTCAAGGGCGCGAAGGGCCCGCAGGCTGCAGGCGTCATTCACACAGATTTCGAAAAGGGCTTCATCCGCGCCGAGACCATGGCCTATCAGGACTATGTCGATCACAATGGCGAAGCCGGTGCCAAGGAAGCCGGTAAATGGCGGTCCGAAGGCAAGGAATATGAGGTCAAGGACGGCGATATCATGCTGTTCCGTTTCAACGTCTAATTTTGATCTGACGCAAAGACGGAATCGACATCTGGTTGTTAAAGCGAGAGCATGAGCGAAGCCGACCCTGCAGCAAAGCCGCAACGGCCCTTTGACCGTATCGGCGGGCGTGAACCGATCGCGCGCATGGTCGATCGCTTTTACGACCTAATGGACAGCGAGCCCGACTTTGCCGAATTGCGGGCGATGCACGGCCCTGACCTTGCACCGATGCGCGAATCCTTAACCGATTTCCTCATCGCATGGATGGGCGGCCCTCGCGATTGGTTTGAAAAGCACCCGGGGGCCTGTGTAATGTCGGCGCATCGGGCGATGCCGGGAATGAATTATGCGGTGGCCACCCAATGGGTAGTGGCGATGCAACAGGCGGCGAAAGAAACCATCCCCACCGATCCCGATTTTGTGGATTCGATGGTGTCGGCCTTTGCCGGCATGTCAAAATCGATGACCGCAAATGCCGGTCAGGCCGACAACCACTAGCCGCTCAGTCTGCTGACAACCACCGATATACCGCCACCGTCACGGCAAGCGACAGCAGGTTGATCGCCGTGCTGCCCGCCGCCTCCACCGCGGCCGACAATAAAGGCACCCCGCCCCGCCCTGCGATCAATGTCACCGGAAGTTCGATAAACAGGCTGGCAACAAAATAGGCGATCGTCGTGATCAGCATGATCACCAGAAAAAACAGCGTCACCCGCCAGCCCTGACCAGCGGTCAACGCCCAACCGTGGCGCAGGCCGCCGATTACGCCGCGTGCCGGTTCGGCAACAATCACGGCGCCAACAGGAAGCAATCGCCCGATCAGATACACCCCCGGCAGGATGAACAACAACATCCCGAGCATGATCGCCCAGCCGGTCAGCAATTGCGCAAGGAAATAGACCGGCAGCAGAGCCAGCCCTAAGCGCAGGGCATCGCCATTTTTCGCAAGGTCGCCACGGGTGAGCAGCGCGTAGAGCGAGGTCGTACCCCACAGGCCGATCAGCATGGTCGGCAGCAGGATATGCCAGTGAGCGGCATACATTTGCTGCACGGCGATGATAAGGTCAGCGAGGTTTTCGCCTGACCCCATTTCGCTATTGCGGGTCAGATATCCCGAAAGCCAGGTCGGAAAGAACCAGAGCGCACCGGCAATGGCGATCACCCCGTCACGCTGGCCGCGAAGCAATGCCTTGGCATCCTGCCAAGCGAGTGAGTAATCGAGCGGTCTGGCCATAATGTCTCCGAATTTCCCAACGCGTTACCTTGTCGCAGGAGGGCTGGCAAGCAGCGTACACAGCCGCTAAGGCGATCCGATGCAGGCCTTTGGCAATATCGACTGGGACATTTCAGCCGCGCACATTCCCTATCCGGAAGCGTTGGCAAGGATGGAGCCGCGCCAAGCAGCCATTCGCGATGGTAGTGCGCGCGAACTCAGCTGGCTGCTTGAACACCCGCCGCTCTATACCGGCGGCACCAGTGCTGATCCGGCCGAGCTGCTGAGCCAGCAATTTCCCGTTTATGATACCGGCCGTGGCGGGCGCTATACCTATCATGGGCCCGGCCAGCGCGTCGGCTATGTGATGCTCGACCTTGCGGCACGTTGCAAGGATGTGCGCTGCTATGTCCACGCCATCGAAGGCTGGGTGATCGCCGCGCTGGACCAGTTCGGCGTAAAGGCGCGCCGCGCAGAGGGACGCATCGGCATCTGGTGCGACAACCGTTTTGGCCAGGAAGCAAAGATCGGCGCGATCGGAGTGCGCGTGCGCCGCTGGGTCACTGCACATGGGTTTGCCGTCAATGTCGCGCCCGACCTATCGCATTTTGGCGGCATCGTGCCTTGTGGCATCGCCGAATATCCGGTCACCAGCCTTGCCGACCTTGGCATCACCGCCAGCCTTGGCGATTTTGATGCGGCACTGGAGGCGACATTGCCCGATTTTCTCGCTGCACTTGAAAAGGCGAGCGGGACTTGCAACACATAGATGTTTCCGGCCGTAACATGCGGCAAAATAGAGAATGAAGAGAGGTCACCTTATGCGCCGTCCCTTGATGATATTGCCGATTGCCTGCCTCGCTTTGGCTGCCTGTGGGGGCGGCGGCGCTGACAGCAAGGTCACCGAGACGCGCATGGACGATATCGACAGTGTCGAAGGCACGATTAGCGATGAAATGGTGCCGACCGATGAAAACACCGAAATGGCACCCGTAGAGGCAAGCGCCGCCCCTGCTGCGGCCAAGCCCAAGGCAGATGACAAGGGTCAGGACGAAGCCAAAACGTCCGAGACCGAGGCCGAAGCCGAATAATGCCATCACTACTTGCCGAACCTTTGACGCTACCTTGCGGCGCCATCCTGCCGAACCGCCTTTCCAAGGCGGCAATGACCGAGGGGCTGGCCGACATATATGGCCATGCGACTGGTGATCTTGATCGCCTTTATCTTGCGTGGAGCGACGGTGGCGCTGGAATGCTGTTATCTGGCAACATCCAGATCGACGGCGATCATCTTGAGCGGCCGGGCAATGTTATCATCGACCGCGAACCCGATGACGACGCAAAGCGCGCACTGTCGCACTGGGCGAGTGCAGCGACGCGCAATGGCAACCATTTCTGGGCCCAGCTTAGCCACGCCGGACGGCAGACACAGAAACTGGTCAACCCGCATCCCAAGGCCCCCTCGGCCGTCAAGGTCGGCCTGCCAGGCGGCCAGTTCGGACAGCCGGTCGCACTGACCGAGGAAGAGATACTCAACCTGATCGGCCGTTTCGGCACTGCGGCGCGGATATGCAAGGAGGTGGGCTTTACCGGCGTGCAAATCCATGCGGCGCACGGCTATCTGCTATCCCAATTTCTGAGCCCCCGTTCCAACCAGCGCAACGATCGCTGGGGCGGAAGCCTTGAAAACAGGGCCCGTATGTTGCTGTTCATCGTCAACACCGTGCGCACCGTGGTCGGTCCCAATTTCCCCATATCCGTCAAGTTAAACAGCGCCGATTTCCAGCGCGGCGGCTTTGACTTCGAAGACAGCCTGCAAGTTGCCAAATGGCTCGAACAAGCGGGCGTCGACCTTCTTGAGATTTCGGGCGGAAGCTATGAACAGCCCAAAATGATGGACATGGAAGGGCTGGAAGAAGCCGCGCCGCAAAATGTCGCTGCCTCAACGCTCGCCCGCGAAGCCTATTTCGTCGATTTTGCAAAGGCCATGCGCGCCGAAATCAAAATGCCCCTGATGGTCACTGGCGGCTTTCGCAGCCGGTTAGCCATGGAACAGGCGGTGCGGCAAGGCGCGGCCGATGTGATCGGGCTTGGCCGGCCGCTCTGCTATTTCCCCGAAGGTCCGAAGCGCCTGCTAGGCGGCATGGAAATGCTGCCGCGCAAGGAAAATGAGCTCAAGCTTTTCCCGCCGTCGCTGCAGTTCCTCACCCGCATCAAGGCGTTGAAGGCAATTGACGGCTTTGCCTGCCAGTTCTGGTATTACAGCCAGATCTACGCGCTCGGCCGGACGGGCCGTCCTGCCCCTGATCGAACTGTCTTCCAGGCAATGCGCGAAGTCGAAGCCACGCAAAAACGTTGGATGAAGGAACGGCGCGCCGCTTTAGGCAAATAATGCTCTCCCCTCCCGCAAGCGGGAGGGGCAGTATAATTACTTACAATTGCTCCCGGCACCGGCGATCAGATCGACACAGCGGCCGTCAATATCTTCCTTGGGAACGTCCAGATTGATCAGGCTGGCAAGCGTGGGCATGATATCGACTGTTTCGATACCATTGGGCTGCTCAAACGGCGCAACACCCTTCCACCAGAAGAGGATCGGCACGCGCCGGTCATAGCCCCAGGGCGACCCATGCGTAGCGACATAACCGAAACTGGTACTGGGGATCGGCGTCACATAGCGTTTCAACACGACATAGAAATCGCCCGACCGTTCAGGAT
>JACCDV010304499.1_pt1 | contig 19402 bp, 15 predicted proteins | sample 7446131 | NCBI WGS metagenome assembly JACCDV01 (sample SAMN15323448, study PRJNA562643) | freshwater metagenome | isolation source: river surface water | place: USA:Blue River Watershed | collected 2017-08-17 | reverse complement strand
TTTGGCTAAAACCTCCATCTGCTCATAGAGCTGATTCATCTGACGATCGGTTTGTTGGCGCATGGCCAAAATACTTCTCCCCTTCGTTTTCCCAGTATCCTCGGGTTTAATCACTGCGCCCCCTGCGGTATGTGCATAAGGAAGTAAGCCCGGGTTTTGAGCTACTTTGTCAGGATTAATGGGATTTAAAAAAGGATCTTCGTTCATCTGGGCAAGGTTATTTGATTAACCTCTTATTAACTCACGAAATTAGAGAATGTTTGGTTAATTTTGGAATGAATTGATGATTTATGCTGCTATTTTCTCCCCTTTCAGATGAATTACCTCAGGCTTCTACGGATTTTGAACGTGAGGCCTTGGAATTTTGTCGGCAATGGAAAAGTGGACAGCAACAATTTTTATTCCACACGTCGGGTTCGACAGGGATCCCTAAACCCATTTATATCCAACGAGATGCCATGGTTGCATCTGCAAAAGCAACGGGCGAATGGCTAAATTTAGTACCCAATGATTTAGCATTAGCATGTTTGCCTGTTCATTACATTGCCGGTGCAATGGTTTTGGTTCGGGCAATGGTTTTGGATTTGCGTATTTGTTTGGTGGAGCCTTCCGTGAATCCATTGCGTAATTTGTCCCCAATTTCCATACAATTGGCATCGTTTGTACCGAACCAATGGCATGATATTATGGATTCTTCGATTGATTTAAATTCTTTTTTTAGTCATTCCAAAGGTATTCTGCTGGGTGGTTCAGCCCTCTCGGAAAGTTTAGCAGAGCGCACGAAAGTTTTAGCCTACCCAATTTTCGAGACCTATGGAATGACTGAAACGGTTTCTCATGTGGCTTATAAAAAACCTATTGATTTAAATTTTCAAGTATTGAACGGAGTTGAGTTTGAGGTAGATGAAAGAAGCTGTCTTCGTTTAAAGGGGGCGGTCACCAATGATGAATGGATTCAGACAAACGATATAGTCCAACTTCAAAATGATGCGTATTTTGAATATTTAGGCCGATTCGATCGAGTAATTAACTCAGCAGGTCGAAAAATACATCCGGAAAAATTGGAACAATTTATATCGAAGCATTTGCCCGTAGGGGTCGATTTTTTTATTGATTCGTTGCCTGATGTTCACTTGGGTCAAATGGCTTGTCTCTTTTACCGAGGTGAATTTTTGGAAATTGAACAAAAGACACTTTTGCAAGCATTGCGTGAAAATTTTGAATCCTGGGAATTACCCAAACAACTTATTCAATTACCAAGCTTCCAATTTACGACCACAGGCAAAATAGATAGATTGAAATCCGTAGCTTTGTACCTTAAATCCAAGTAAATGAAAGCAGCGCGTCTCGAAAAAAAGTTTCAATTGTTTTACGAAAGTCCGAATAATGTACCAGCCCCCTATCATTTGGAGGCCTCATTTACATTTGAAGGGTTTTTGTCCGACAAGCCTCGTGTAGAGGTTTCTATACATTACATTGATCGGGATGATTTTTCGCGGGAGGAGTTATTGGCGGAGGGATTAAATGTAGAAGATCAATTTTCGTGGTCAGGAGATTTATCAATAGCCTGGCGTAATCGATTAGAAACAGCCTTTTTATTATTTCAATCGGGTTCCTGTGATCCGCGGGATGAAGAACCTTTCATTACGCTTGAGGCTGCCGATACCAGTACAGCGGTACCCATTAGCTTAGATACGGAAGATACATTGATGCAGGAGTTTATGCAGGCGATTTTAGAGGTTGCGGGAAATGAAATGCCCTTGTATTTGGGTTTTCAATTTACGGATGCAGATGGAGAATGGACCCGGATTGAAGGTGAAATGTCCTTTTTTGATTTAAAATATACCTATCGTTCGGGTGGTGAAAAGGGTCCTGTTCGATTTACGAATCAATGGAATGAACTTCAAGAATTGATGCAAGTCTTGTTTATTGGAGAATTTATCTTTGAAAAAGGTGTCGAGGATTTAAAACCAAAAACGCAGTTTGCCGTTTATCCAGGTGATGGCAAGTGGTATGTGGCTGGCGATACTTGGTATAGACCTTCGGGTAATAAAGGATATTTTGATTTAATTGAAGACAAATTGCGTAACCTATTCACTATTTAAAGTCCCTGATTATGAATCAAACGTCTGAGGAAAGAATCCAAGAGGTTTTATTGTTGCAAAAATCAGCCTTGCTGCGCCTTAAAAATGCGAGTGCGGATGAACGGATTGAGAAGCTAAAGAAATTGCAAAAGTATATGTTGGCCCACCAACAAGACTTATTCGATGCCTTGTTTCAAGATTTTCGTAAACCGACCTCCGAGGTTATTATTGGCGAATTATTAGGTGTGAAGCGAGAAATTGATCACATGATTTCCCACATTCGTTCTTGGATGAAGCCGCAAAGCGTGTCAACTCCGCTTTTGTTATTAGGAACTCGTGGACACATACAATATGAACCGAAGGGTTTGTGTTTGATTATTGCACCTTGGAATTATCCTTTCAACTTGGCGATTAATCCATTGGTACATGCCATTGCGGCGGGCAATGCGATTATTTTGAAGCCATCTGAAATGAGTGAGCATACGTCTGCTTTTATCAAAAAGATGATTACGGCTCTGTTTGATCCATCTGATGTCTTTTGTGTGGAAGGTGATGCGCAGATTTCCACCTATTTATTGGCTCAAAAGTTTGATCATATCTTTTTTACGGGCTCTCCTGCCATTGGTAAAATCGTTATGGCAGCGGCAGCTAAAAACCTGACATCCGTAACACTCGAATTGGGTGGTAAGTCTCCTGCGATTATTGGCCCTGATGCCGATATGCCGAGTATCGTTCAGAAAATAGCTTGGGGTAAGTTTTTAAATAATGGACAGACATGCATCGCGCCCGATTACGTGTATGTTCATGAAAAGGTTCACTTTCAGTTTTTGGCGGGACTTGAAAATACCATTCAGGCCTTTTACAATACGGATTCAAAAGGAATTGAGCAGAGTAAAGATTATGCCCGTATCGTTAATCGTCGCCATTTTGATCGAATCGTTCGATTGTTAGATGATGCTAAAGAGAAAGGTGCGAAGGTAATTTTCGGTGGCGATTTAAATCCAGATACGAACTTCATTAGTCCAACCATATTAAGTCAATGCACTTTAGATATGGCAATCATGCAGGAAGAGATTTTTGGCCCTATTCTGCCTGTACTCACCTATCGCTCGGAAGAGGAAATTATTAATTATTTGAGTAAGGAGGAAAAGCCTTTGGCCTTGTATATCTTCTCAGAGGACAAGTCCTTTATCGATTACATTAATAAAAATACATCGGCCGGATCCACCGTGGTGAATGATTGTTTGATTCAATTTGGACATCCTTCGTTGCCTTTTGGGGGCGTTAATAACTCAGGTATTGGAAAATCGGGTGGGAAGTTCGGTTTTCAAGAATTTTCACATTCCAAAGCAGTGCTTGTTCAAAAAACAAATGCACTTCGATTCTTTTATCCACCGTATACCTTTCGAACAAAATGGCTAATCGAGCAGGTGTTAAAATGGTTTTAAGAATCTATTTTAGATTTTTACTATTTCTGGGTGTTGCGCATTGTTCTTTGGGTCAGTTTGCTACCTTAGATCAAAATCGTACTTCGAGGCAATTCTATCGCATTTCATTACGTAAGGCACCTTTGGAGTTATGGTTTCCTGCCGGTTACGACTCTGTAGCTCAATCCACAGCACGATTAATGGATTCCACCTGGTTGAATATTGGTGGAGCGTTTCCTAAAACCAACAATCGTTTTCGTGTTATTCTGCAAAACCAAGGAATGGTCTCCAATGGTTTTGTGAGTTTAATGGCGCCTCGTGCCGAGTTATTGACGACGCCCACGCAAGATGCCTCTTTGTTGGGAACCAGCGATTGGCTTCAATTATTAGTTTCTCATGAATTACGACATGTGCATCAAAATAATGCCGCCCGTCGAGGATTAGGGAATGTGATTCATTCCATTTTTGGTTCATATGGCCAAGCGGTTTACGGTAATTTATTAATTCCCAATTGGCTTTGGGAGGGTGATGCCGTGGAGACTGAATCCCGTATGAATGGAATGGGGCGATCCAATATTCCTCAGTTCAAAATGCCTTTGAAAGCGTATCTAAGGGAATTTGGAGTGCCTTCGTATGCTAAATTGATGGGTAAATCTTACCGCCAGCTCGTTCCGAATCATTATGTGGTGGGCCAATTCTTAAGTCAATCGATGACAAATGATTTCGGTCAAGACTTCATACCTCGATTATGGCAATCTACCCTTGACCATCCTACCCTGTTTGGTTTATCCCGACAATTTAAAAAGGTGGCCGGAAAGTCCATTGATCAATATGCGGCCGAAAAACTTGGCGTATTTTCTCAAGATCTGGGTACAAAAACAAAATGGAAAAAAGGCTTTACACAATATTTATACCCCAATGTATTGCCTGACGGTCGGATAATTGCCGTCAAAAGCGGTTTTTCGGATATCAAGCAATTGGTTGAAATCAAGGGTAAATCGGAACGTCGTTTAACCTATTTAGGCCCTTGGTTGGATCCTTCCATGTTAAGCAGTTCCTCGGAAATCAGTATATGGGCTGAAATGGTTTATCATCCGCGCTGGGGGCAAGAACAACGTTCTCGCTTGGTATTTTTTTCTCACCGTACCGGTCAGAAAAAATATTGGAATCAAGGCTCAAGGTGGATTAATCCAAGTATTTCATCGGATTCCAAAATAGTCTCGCTCATTCAGTTACTTGAGAATGGGGGGTCGAAGCTTCTTGTTTACGAATTGGCCTCGAAACGATTAATTGCAGAACGCCTTGCCAAACCGGGTGAACAATTTTTACATCCACGTTTGGGAACGAATCATGATCTTGTTTTTATCAGTAAAATCAATTCGAACAAAACGCTGATTCGTTGGGATTATGAGGCTAATAACGATTCTTTTGTTTATTCCATGGGTAACCATAACATCGCACATCCTTTTCTGTCTGGAGATTGGATTTATATGAATTACCCAGATCAAGAGGTGGATCAAATTGCCCGTTTGAATTTAACGGATAAACGATTCGAGGTAGTAAGTAAAGAAACCTGGGGCGCTTATTTCGCGTTTCCGCTTGGGGATTCGTTGTTGTATTCAGCATATAGCCCCAAAGGTCATTATTTAGTTAAACAAGCGATTACTCCTCAATCATTACCTTTAGTTTCCTCTCAAGCTGATAATTCGACACTTATCAAGGGGACGGATTATCCAATGAAACGAGTATCCAAATGGAATATTTTTCAGCCATTTACTTGGGGTCCTTTGGTTTCTTCTTCCGGTAATCAATTGGAAGTCAGCGTTATATCAAGGGATGTTTTGAATTCGCTTCAAGTATCTACTGGATTTCAATACGGTATGAATGAACGAAATTTGACAAAATTTGCGCGTCTCTCCTACCAAGCCTGGTTTCCTATTTTCGACTTTAATTTTCAGTCGGCCGATCGAAAAACGCAATTGTACATTGATAATAAAGGACCTCTGGACAGTTTACGGACCGATGAATGGAAGCAAACAACTTGGGATATTGGATATCGCATACCGCTCAATTTGACACATGGTGCTTATCAAGAGAATTTGCAATTTGGGTCTAATGTAGGTTTTTTGCAGGTTCAGGGCTATGATTTGAGAAAACGTTATTATTCGGAACCTTTTAATGGCACCTATCAATTTTTAAAACATCAATTCGTCTACAGTAAGTTACTTGCTCGAAGTCTTTGGGATGTTCAAAGTAGAAAGGGATTTGTTCTAAGGGCTAATTGGAGTGGAACGGTATTTAATCAGAATTTGAACGGTGAATTATGGAATGTACAAGCTCAAGTGTATTTGCCAGGTTTATTTAAACATGATGGAGTAGCGTTGAGGTATGCTTACCAACAAGAATCTTCTGGAAATTATCGTTTTGCTAGCTCTGTATTCTTTCCTAGAGGTTATCTGTATGCTTCTTTTAATCGACTTTCGACGATGGGAGTCGATTATCGTTTTCCGATATCAAATACCAACATTAATTTAGGGCGTCTGATTTATGTGACTCGATTGAAAGGAAATTTATTTGGAGATTTGGGAATGGGGCAAGATAATTCAGAGCCAAAAACGCAATCTTTTCATTCATTCGGTGTAGATTTGTCGGCACAGTTTCATGCTTTACGTTTTTCGGAAGAGTTTGAAATGGGTGTCCGAGCGATGTATTTGTCGGCAAGTAAATCGTGGGTATTTGTGCCATTAGTAATAGATATCGGATTTTGATTAAGCAGTTTATTCTATTTTTTATTTGTTTATTCGTCCTTTTTTCCTGCGATCAAACGCAGGATACCAAGGGTGAGACCATTCCGGCCTTGCAAGAATTTTCAAAGGTTCAAAATCCAGCGGTTACTGTATCCTATTTGACCAAACTTCTGGAAAATCAAGATGGGGCTAATCTTTATTTCTTGCGCTCTAGGGCTTATTTTGATTTGAGAGCTTATCAAAAAGCGGAAGAGGATATTGAGAAGGCTTTGAATAAAGTACCTGGAGATATCGATTTTCTTTTATTGTCAGCAAAAATTAAGAGTAAATTAGGCTTGTTGGATGAGGCGATCGAGGATGCCAAATTGGTTGAATCAAGTGGTTTAGCTTCGGCAAATCTTTACCTTTTGTTAGCTGAGTTACACTTTAAACTGCATGAGAAAAGGATTGCCTTATCTTACATCAACAAGACACAAAAAGCGGGAATTCCGCTCGGCGAAAAGGTTTATTTTCAGTTTTTAGCAAGACAAGTTCGTTCGGATAGTATAGGGGCTTTAGAATCGATTGCGTGGAAGAGTATTGGGCATCCGGATTTAGCGCATGCTTATTTCGGTTTTCAACTTGGTCGTTTGGGTAATATTCAATATCAAAAATATATACTTGGCGAACTAAAAAAGTATCCATTAGATCCATTTTTAATGATGTCTTGGGGGGATTTTTTGGTTCATGTTAGTCAATTTGGTCAAGCTGAAAAAGTATATAATCAGGTATTGCTATGGCTTCCGCGTAATCCAAGTGTTCGGATTCGCATGGCTCGTTTTTATTTGGGGCGTAAAAAATATGACTTAGCTGACAAGCAGATCGATCAGATTAATGCAAATTATTTGATGAAGGATGTATTTTATTTACGTGCTTTAATTCGTTTTTCAGCCGGTCAGAAAGAAAAGAGTATTGCTTTACTGGATTCAGCCAAGAAATTGTTTGGGACCGATGCGCGTATTACGAGTTTATATGATCGCATTGTAGGGAAGAAAATTGATTCAACCCGCGTGAAAGTCGATTCTACTCTACAGTCAGCACCTTAATTTTCTTTTTTACACAACTTAAATGCGTGTAAATTTGTACCTTTGCAAAAATTTTTTTCTATGATAAAAATATCTTTTCCTGATGGTCAGGTGCGTGAGTTTGAAAAAGGTGTAACACCGATGGAAATTGCTTTGTCAATTTCGGAAGGCTTAGCACGTAATGTGTTGGCGGCAAAATTGAACGATGAAGTGGTTGATGCTTCTACGCCGATTGAATCGGATGCAAGTGTTCAATTGTTGACTTGGAATGATACGGAGGGTAAAAAGACGTTTTGGCATTCATCTGCGCACTTAATGGCGGAAGCTATTGAAGCCTTGTATCCAGGAACGAAATTTGGTATCGGTCCGGCGATTGAGAATGGGTTTTACTATGACATTGATTTGGGTGGTAAAGAATTTGGGTCGGATCAGTTCAAGGAGATTGAAGATAAGATGGTTGAGCTCGCTCGTCAAAAGAGTGAGTATATGCGTAAATCTGTTTCAAAAGCAGATGCGATTGCTTATTTCAAGGAAAAGAATGACGAGTATAAACTAGAATTATTAGAGGGTTTAGAGGACGGGAAAATTACGTTTTACACGCAAGGGAACTTTACGGATTTATGTAGAGGGCCTCATATTCCAAGTACAGGCTTTATTAAGTCGGTTAAATTACTAAGTGTCGCTGGAGCCTATTGGCGTGGAGATGAGACGCGTAAGCAAATGACGCGTATATATGCTATTACTTTCCCGAAGGCAAAAGAATTAGAAGAGTATTTATTCCTTTTGGAGGAAGCTAAGCGTCGCGATCACCGTAAGCTTGGTAAAGAATTAGAATTGTTCGCGTTCTCAGAAAAAGTGGGTATGGGTCTCCCCTTGTGGTTGCCGAAGGGTACTATTTTGCGCGAGCGTTTAGAGAATTTTTTAAAACGCGCTCAAGTTCGTGCGGGATATTCACCAGTTGTGACACCCCATATTGGCTCAAAGGAATTATATGTGACTTCAGGTCATTATGCTAAATATGGCAAGGATTCTTTCCAGCCAATTAGCACGCCTGATGAGGGAGAAGAGTATTTATTGAAACCCATGAATTGCCCGCATCACTGCGAGATTTATAAGACTAAGCCACGTTCTTACAAGGATTTACCTTTGCGTTTAGCGGAATTTGGTACGGTCTATCGTTACGAGCAATCAGGTGAGTTGCATGGTTTAACTCGTGTGCGTGGTTTTACGCAGGATGATGCGCACATATTTTGTAGGCCAGATCAAGTTGAGGAAGAATTCATGAAAGTGATAGACCTTGTTCTTTACGTATTTAAGGCGCTTGGCTTCAATGAATATTCGGCTCAGGTTTCCCTGCGCGATCGTGAAAATCGGGAGAAATACATCGGAAACGATGAAGATTGGGATCGTGCGGAACAGGCCATTATTAAAACAGCTGAACTGAAGGGATTGCCAACGGTGGTTGAATATGGTGAAGCGGCTTTTTATGGTCCGAAGTTGGACTTTATGGTTCGCGATGCCCTGGGCCGTAAGTGGCAGTTGGGAACTATTCAGGTCGATTATCAATTGCCTCAACGATTTGAATTAGAATATACAGGTTCGGATAATCAAAAACACCGTCCTGTGATGATTCACCGCGCCCCTTTCGGTTCTTTGGAGCGTTTTGTAGCTATTTTAATTGAGAATACAGCTGGTAACTTCCCATTGTGGTTGTCACCTGATCAGCTAGCGGTTTTACCAATCTCCGAGAAATACGAGGATTATGCAAATGAGGTTTATTTACGTCTTCAAGAGCGTGATTTACGTGGATATGTGGATCATCGTAATGAAAAGATGGGACGTAAGATTCGCGATGCGGAAGTCGGAAAGGTTCCTTTTATGATTATTGTAGGCGAAAAAGAGCAAGCAGAAGGAATGGTAAGTATTCGTAAGAAGGGTGATGGGGATTTAGGCATGATGACGCTGGATGCCTTTATGGCCTTGGCGGGTGAGGAAATTAACCAACATTCGTATTCGTCTTAGAAAAAACTGATTATTTAGGCGCTTAGCGGACATTTGTTTGCAATTGCGCGCTTTTTAAATTAGCTTCGAAGTGATTTTTATTTAAACCAAAATATAATTTATGGCTTTACGCCCCAACAACAATTACCGAGGAAATAAACGAGAAGAAGAACCTTATCGTATTAATCAACTGATTCGTGGAGTTGAAGAAGTTCGATTAGTAGGTGAAAACATTGAGATTGGAGTATATCCATTTGCGAAAGCATTGGCTATTGCAGAATCACAAAACCTAGATTTGGTTGAAATTTCGCCGAAAGCGGTCCCTCCTGTTTGTAAGGTAATTGATTATGCGAAGTTTAAATACGATCAAAAGAAGAAGCAAAAAGAGATCAAGGCGAACGCTACAAAGACGGTTATTAAAGAAATCCGTTTTGGTCCTAACACAGATGAGCACGATTTCAATTTCAAATTGAAGCATGCGGTTAACTTTCTAAAAGAAGGTGCTAAGGTTAAGGCTTACGTTCATTTCGTAGGTCGTACCATCGTTTTCAAAGAGCGTGGAGAGATGTTGTTATTAAACTTCGCGAAAGGCTTGGAAGATGTGGGTAAACCAGATGATATGCCTAAATTGGAAGGTAAGCGTATGAGCATCATCTTCTCCCCTAAAGTTGCCAAGAAATAATTTTTATATTCGGGTGGAATTTTGAGGTAATTTCATTACTTTTGCATTCCAATTTTTACATTTAATAATTTTAAGAATGCCAAAAATTAAAACCAACTCTGGAGCCAAGAAGCGCTTCAAAGTAACGGGAACTGGTAAAATTAAGCGTAAGCACGCTTTTCATAGCCATATCCTTACTAAAAAAACCACGAAACAAAAGCGTAATTTAGTTCACGCTACTTTAGTTTCACCAGCTGATATGGATCGCGTTAACTTAATGTTAGGTCTTTAATTATCAGTTTAGTTATTGTTAAACCAGAAAGAAGGCCATTAAAGTAATCGTTTGATTCGCCTCATTTCAAAAAACAAAAAATTATGCCAAGAAGTGTCAATCACGTAGCCTCAAGAGCTAGAAGAAAGAAAATCCTTAAGTTAGCAAAAGGATTCTACGGTCGTGGAAAAAACGTATGGACTGTAGCCAAAAACAAAGTAGAGAAAGGTTTGCAATATGCATACCGTGATCGTAAGGTTAAGAAAAGAGATTTTCGTGGACTTTGGATTCAGCGTATTAACGCAGCCGTTCGTCAAGAAGGTTTATCTTATTCAGCGTTCATGGGTAAATATAACAAGTCTGGAATGGCGATGAACCGTAAGGTTTTAGCTGATTTAGCAATGAATCACCCAGAAGCTTTCAAAGCAGTTGTCAAAAAACTTGCTTAATTAGCAAAGGAAAGTCCCGAATTATTCGGGACTTTTTTTTTATCCCCTATCTTTGTTATCAATTCGTATAACATTGAAAAAGCCCATTTATTTCGATTATGCAGCCACCACTCCGGTTCACCCTCAGGTGATTGAAGCCATGTTGCCTTATTTTTCGGAAGAATTTGGGAATGCGGGTTCAAGCCAACATTATTTTGGCTGGATGGCCGACGAGGCTGTGGAGCTTGCGCGTAAAAACATCATTTCGTATTTTGGTTGTAGTCCACGTCAATTGGTGTTTACCTCGGGAGCAACCGAATCAAATAATTTAGCTATCCAAGGTTTTTTGCATGCCAAGAAACCGGGCCATATCATAAGTTCATCGCTGGAACATAAAGCGGTTTTACAAGTATGTGAGGAAATGGAGAGGCAAGGTTGGGAAGTAACCTACCTGAATCCTAATTCTAGCGGTTTAATTAGTTTATCGGAAATCGAGGCAGCTATTCGTCCAGATACGGTGTTGGTTTCATTGATGCTCGTCAATAATGAAACGGGTAATTTGTTGGACTTTCAGTCGGTTGCCCAATTATGTCATTCCAAAGGGATTTGTTTTCATTCCGATGCTACGCAAGCATTAGGAAAGATTGATTTATCAAATCAAGAATACTTACCTGATCTTTTAAGTTTTTCAGGTCATAAAATGTACGGTCCGAAAGGAATTGGAGGATTATTGATTAATCCCAATATAGGTATAAGCCCTTTAGTATTTGGGGGTGGTCAAGAAAGAGGTTTACGGCCGGGAACTTTGCCTGTCCAACAAATCGTGGGTTTTTCAACTAGTTTTTCTAAAGTTCCTTTGGCTATTGATTCAATAGCGAAACTAAAATCCTTTCAAGGGAAAATATTGAATGGATTTAAATTTCCATATGTTTTAAATTCCAATGATTTAGCATCTGTACCCCATATCATTAGTATTTCTATTCCGGGTTGGGATTGGGAAGAATTGTATCGTAAGATACCGAGAATAGCGGTTTCTAATGGTTCTGCTTGCAATGCGAAGTCACAATTACCTTCGCATGTCATGAAAGCGCTGGGCCACTCTGATAGTTTAGCTTTGGCTACTCTTCGTATTTCATTGAGTTATTTAACGACCGAAGAAGACGTCGATTTTTTAATCAATTATTTGAACGAACAACTACTTGGCGTATGAAAGAATTGATGCTTATTCTAGAGAAGTTATCGGAATTCTTGAAAAGTGGAGAATCCATTGCTTTGGCAACGGTTGTTCATGTGGAAGGATCTGCTTATCGTCGCCCTGGGGCGCGCATGTTGATTGATTCCAATGGAAATTGGTGGGGAGGAATTTCTGGTGGATGTTTGGAAGGAGATTTATTGAAGAAGGCAACTTTGGCGATGCACCAACAAACCATTAAACGAATCACCTATGATACACGTGAGGATGATCCTTTTCAATTGGGTGTCGGTTTAGGATGCCAAGGACTGATCGAAATACTCATTGATCCCATTCGTGAAAATATTGAACAAACATTTAATGTTCTGAAACAGGCTATTGATAGTTCTGAATCGAATTTTATCCGCACGCAGTGGTCGGGCACCAACTTTCATTGTCGTCTACAGGACAAGGTAGAAATTGGTTGGAACGAAGAAGAACAAATATTTACAGAGTATTTACCAGCACGCACGAGACTTTGGGTTGTCGGCAACCAATTTGATGCCTGTAGCTTAATTGAGCTATGTTTGAATTTAGCTTGGGATGTCCGTTGGGTAGGAAATACCCAGAAAATGCGTAAAGATCTCCAAAAGCGAGTTACTGCTTATTATGACTGGGACTCGGTTGAAGGAATTACTTCATCCGATTATGTCGTGATGATGACCCATGATTTTGATCGAGATGTTACATTTATTAATCAGTATCTAGTGGGAAATACATTTCAGTATGTTGGTATTTTAGGTCCCACCAAACGTTTTGATCGTTTACAAAAACAAATAAACGGAAAGCTTGTTACAGACATAGCGAGTCCTATTGGCTTAGATATTGGAGCTGAGGGGGCCGACGAAATCGCAGTAGCTGTCGTTGCGGAGATTTTAGCTGTCCAGCGAAATAGAAATGGACAACGTCTTAAATTTAGAGAATCAACTATTCATTAACATGAGTCAAATTAATCGCCTAAGAGAACAAATCAAGCCTTATCAAGAAGTTCTTTATCAACACCCTATTAATCAATTCATTCAAAAGCCAACTGATTTAGCTGTTTTTATGCAGCATCATGTTTTCGCTGTGTGGGATTTTATGTCTCTGGTTAAGAAATTACAAGCGGAGTTGACTTGCGTTTCACAGCCCTGGGTACCGAAGGGCTCAGCAGATGTTCGATTTTTGATCAATGAAATTGTTTTGGGGGAAGAATCGGATGTTGACCAGCATGGCCAAGTCATCAGCCATTTCGAATTATACATTCGTGCGATGAAGGAATTATCCATCGAGCCCTCTCCTATTTTAGATACGTTTTTGAAAGCCTCATCGATTCAGGAAGTCTTGAAATTAATTGCTGATTCCAATTTGGCACCTTCGATCAAACAGTTTCTAACATTTACATTTGAATCCATCTCAAATCGCCCGATTGAGGAGATTGCAGCGATCTTTACATTTGGTCGGGAAGATTTAATTCCAGGGATGTTTCAATTGATTGTCGATCAACTCAAGCAAGATGCTCCCGAGCAAGTGGAAACGCTTGTTTACTATTTAGAGCGACATATCGAAGTAGACGGGGACCACCACAGTCAATTGGCCTATCAGATGATGGAGGAATTATGTGGTTCAGATCAAGATAAATGGAATCGGGCTACACAGGCGGCCATTGAATCCTTGGAGGTACGGAAGGTTCTTTGGGATGGGGTTGTTTCCGTATAAGAGTTAAGAGTTAAGAGGTAAGAGGTGTAAGTATAAAAAAAGCCCGATCCAAGATGGTCGGGCTTTTTAATTAATCAAACACTTACTATTTCACTTCTTCGAAAGAAACATCTTCTGCTCCTCCGTCTGCGGCTGTATCCGTCGGTTGAGCACCATCTCCTCCTTCGTTAGCACCGGCTGCATACATCTCTTGTGAAGCAGCGGTCCAAGCAGCGTTCAACTTCTCTAATCCGGCATCAATCGCTGCTACATCTTGCGATGCATGAGCTGCTTTCAATTCAGTTAAAGCTGATTCGATGGCAGTTTTATTACCTTCTGATAACTTCTCGCCGTATTCTTTCAATTGCTTATCCGATTGAAAAATCAAAGCATCTGCTTGGTTGATCTTCTCAACACGCTCTTTTTCAAGCTTATCTGCTGCTTCATTCGCTTTTGCCTCGTTACGCATTTTTTCGATATCCTCATCCGTCAAACCACTGGAAGCCTCAATTCGAATCTTTTGCTCTTTACCTGTTCCTTTATCTTTCGCCGAAACATTCAAGATACCATTCGCATCGATGTCAAATGTTACTTCGATTTGAGGTACACCACGTTGTGCCGGTGGTAAACCATCTAAGTGGAAACGACCTAATGAGCGGTTATCTTTGGCCATCGGACGCTCTCCTTGCAAGACATTCAATTCAACAGATGGTTGGTTATCCGCTGCAGTGGAGAATACCTCTGATTTCTTTGTTGGAATTGTCGTATTCGCCTCAATCAATTTCGTGAAAACACCACCCATCGTTTCGATACCTAATGATAATGGCGTAACGTCAAGCAATAAGACATCTTTCACTTCACCTGTTAGTACACCACCTTGAATCGCAGCACCAATCGCTACAACCTCATCTGGATTAACTCCTTTGGAAGGTTTCTTTCCAAAAAACTTCTCCACCTCATCTTGAATACGTGGTATACGAGTCGATCCACCTACCAAGATTACCTCATCGATATCTGAGTTAGTATACCCTGCATTCTTCATCGCACGCTTGCATGGCTCCAAAGTACGTTGGATCAAACTGTCAGCTAATTGTTCGAATTTGGCACGGCTTAAGGTGCGAACTAAGTGTTTTGGAATTCCGTCAACGGGCATAATGTATGGCAAGTTGATTTCTGTGGATGCTCCTGAACTCAATTCAATTTTTGCTTTTTCTGCCGCTTCTTTCAAACGTTGTAAAGCCATTGGGTCTTTACGTAAGTCAATGTTCTCGTCAGCGATAAACTCTTCTGCTAACCAGTTGATGATTACTTGGTCGAAGTCATCCCCTCCTAAGTGCGTGTCACCATCTGTTGATTTTACTTCAAATACTCCATCGCCTAATTCGAGGATAGATACGTCGAACGTACCACCACCTAAGTCGAAGACCGCAATCTTCATGTCCTTACCGCCTTTATCTACACCGTACGCCAAAGCAGCCGCTGTAGGTTCATTGATGATACGTTTCACTTCTAAGCCAGCAATTTGACCCGCTTCTTTGGTGGCTTGACGCTCTGCATCATTAAAATAGGCAGGTACTGTGATGACAGCCTCTGTTACTGTTTGGCCAATGTAATCTTCCGCAGTTTGCTTCATTTTTGTCAAAATCTGTGCAGAGATTTCTTGAGGCGTATATAGACGATCTCCGATGCGAACGCGTGGTGTATCGTTATTCCCTTGTTCTACTTGATATGAAATGGTTTTTAATTCTGAACCTACTTCAGAAAACTTTTTACCCATAAAACGCTTTACAGATGAAATCGTATTCTGAGGATTTGTAATGGCTTGTCTTTTGGCAGGATCACCCACTTTACGCTCGCCATTTTCCAAAAATGCTACAATGGATGGAGTCGTTCTTCTTCCTTCTGAGTTCGCGATAACCACTGCCTCATTTCCTTCCATAACCGCCACACATGAGTTGGTGGTTCCTAAGTCAATTCCAATAATTTTTCCCATGATATTTTTAATTATTTTTTCTCCCTTTTCTACAAGGATAATGCCATTTCAAAGCTGGGTGTCAGTTTATGACATATTGTCACATTTAAATATTATTCGATTAATTTCGTCAGTGAATTGGGCTTTGATGTATCTTTGTTTATTCTAAAATAAGAACATAATGTCAACATCATCTGATTTTACCTGGGTCGAAGGTTCTGAGCCACATCGCCAGCGAACAAGAGAGATAATTAAAAAACATCCTGAGGTTAAGAAGTTAATTGGTAAGAATCCAATGACATTTTTATGGATTCTCGTGTGTGTGGGTATGCAAATCGGTATTGCCTATTTTGTGAAAGACTTATCTTGGGCTTGGATTATTGGAGTTGCCTGGTTTGTTGGAGCCTTTCCTACGCATACGCTGTTTGTTTGTATTCACGAATCTGCGCACAATTTGATTTTCAAAAAGAATAGCTTGAATGTAGCCGCTGGAATTATTGCGAATTTTCCGTCCTTGTTTCCAACAGCTATTTCATTTAAAAACTACCATTTGAAGCACCATGCTTTTCAAGGAGTTCATGAATTGGATGCGGATTTGCCCGATTACTACGAAGCTAAATTGATCAACAATTATTTTATTGGGAAGATTCTTTGGTTAATGCTTTATCCCTTTTTTCAGGGTATCCGTACGATTCGTTGTATCGAATTAGCGGTTCTCGACCGCGGTGTTATGATGAACATATTAGCCCAATTAACCTTTGATTTTCTAATTGTGTATTTCTGGGGCTGGTCAGCATTGGCTTATTTGGGTTTAAGCTTTCTTTTTTCGGTGGGGCTTCATCCATTGGGAGCTCGTTGGATTCAAGAACATTATTTGGTTCTCGATAAGAATCAAGAAACCTACAGTTATTATGGCCCTTTGAACGGGATTAATATGAATGTAGGATATCACAATGAGCATCACGACATGCCATCCGTACCTTGGAACAACTTACCTAAGTTGAAATCTTCTGCGCCTGAATTTTATGAGAACTTGAAGTATCATACCTCCTTTGTGAAGCTCTTGTTTACTTTCATCTTCACTCAGGAAATTGGCTTATATTCTCGAATCGCGCGAAAAGAGCGCGCAGGTGTTCCCTTAACGGATAAGTCGACGCCCGATATCGATATCGCATAAAAAAAGGTCAGCTTTACGGCTGACCTTTTTGTTTAGATGGATTGCTTACTCTTGGCATCAATCGTATAGCTTCTTCCTTTTATCCCTAATGTGATCGGAGTAGTAGAAAGATTATCGATTTCAATTCCCGACTTATGGATCTTGATCGCTAATTGATTCGTGCGGAAATTAATTTTGAATGAATATTCCTCCCATTGAGATGGTAAGAACGGTTCAAAGTTCAATTGGTGATTAGAAACTGTCATGCCTCCAAATCCCTTCACGATAGACATCCAAGTTCCCGCCATCGACGTAATGTGGCATCCATCTTCTGTATCATTGTTATAATCATCTAAATCCAAACGGGCTGCACGCGTGTAGAATTCGTAGGATTTATCCTCTTTACCTAATTTGGCAGCTAAGATGCTATGAACACAAGGGCTTAAGGAGGATTCATGTACCGTGATAGGTTCGTAGAAATCATAGTTTCGAGCTATTTCCTCTTTCGTAAAATCGTTTTCGAAGAAATACATTCCCTGCAAAACATCTGCTTGCTTGATGTAGCAAGAACGCAAGATGCGATCCCATGACCAATTTTGGTTGATCGGTCTTTGACCCGCTGGGATACTATCTACTGGAGCAATTACCTTATCCAAAAAGCCATCCTGCTGTAAATAGATTCCCTTATTTTCATCACGAGGGAAATACATATTCGCTATGATATGTTCAAATTGTGCTATTTCGCTTGTTTGGAAAGCTGTTTTGGCTAATTTTTCCTTCGCTTCATTCGGATAATTAGCTTGAATTTCAGCTAATACCTCTAAGGTATATTTCAAACACCACACAGCGAAGTAATTTGTATACCAGTTGTTATTGACGTTGTTTTCGTATTCGTTGGGACCTGTGACACCTAGCATTACGTATTTTTGGTGGTTTTCCGACCAATTGACACGTTGTGCCCAGAAACGAGAAATACCAATTAAAACTTCCCAACCGTAATCCACTAAATGCTTACGATCATTCGTGTATTCTACATAATCTTTAATGGCATAGGCAATGGCTCCATTCCGGTGAATCTCTTCGAATGTAATTTCCCATTCATTGTGACACTCCTCTCCGTTCATGGTTACCATCGGATACAAGGCAGCACCTTGATCGAATCCGAGTTTACCTGCGTTTTCAATGGCACGATCTAATTGTTTCCAACGATAGATTAAGAGATTCTTAGCAACCTGTTGGGGTGCCGTCGATAAATAGAATGGAATACAGTATGCCTCCGTGTCCCAATAAGTCGATCCTCCATATTTTTCACCTGTAAATCCTTTCGGTCCAATATTCAAACGATAATCGGCGCCTGTATAGGTTTGATTCATCTGGAAAATGTTGAATCGAATTCCTTGCTGGGCCGACACATCTCCTTTAATCACGATATCATTAATCGCCCATTTAGCTTCCCAAGCGGCAGCTTGTTCGATTAGCATTTGCGCAAATCCCTTTTTGCTAATTCGATTTAAATAGGCTTGTGACCGAGTTAATAGTTCTTGTGTGGGATGATTTTCAGAACTTAAATTAACGGCATATTTGAAAATAGTTAGGCTATCTCCTTCATTGACAGGAATGGAATAAGTCAACGAACTGTATTTTTCAGAGGTATTTGTTTGAGGGCTAATGGCAAGCGTTTGGCCATTTAAATCGATTTGAACTAGTTGGCCTGTCAATACTTCAAATCCCGTTTTCTTGGTCTTTGACCAAACATAAGATGTATTTCCCTCCGCGCCTACTTGAACTTGGTCCCAAAACTTTTCATCATAATTGGAATCTTTGTTCTTAATATCTCCATCCACAAAAGCTTTTACTTGAATAGTCTCTGTGAAATTTAATGCTTTCAAGCTAAAAGAAATAACACCTGATTCATCATCGGCCATACTGTTTAATCGGATCGATTTGATTTCGAGTGATTTTCCGGAAGGCAAACTTATTTGGCAGGTACGAAGGATATAACCATCCTTCATGTTTAATTCCCGGTAAAATGCATGAACAGTACTTTTGTGAAGGTCAACGATTTCGTTGCCAATTTTAATTTCTAAACCATTCCAATTGGCTGCATTTAATACTTTTGCAAAGTATTCGGGATATCCATTTTTCCACCAACCTACACGTGTTTTATCGGGATAATAGACTCCAGCTACGTAGTTGCCTTGTAGTGATTTTCCGGTATAAGTCTCTTCAAATGAACCTCTTTGCCCCATTCGTCCATTTCCCAGAGAGAAAATGGATTCGGTAATTTCATTAAATTCAGGATGAAATTGATCTTCGATGATTTTCCACTCATCTAATTTTAAATATTGTTTCATGGGGTAATTAGGTAATTGATTTAATCAATCACAAAAATAGAATATTGTCGGTTTTTGTGATTTCTGTGCTACGCTGTTTCTTAAAATTGTAATAATTCCACTGCGTTCACTCCAATAAAATTGGGGATGATTTTATCCGCTTGATTGAGCGTTTCTGCATCACCAATGCCGATAGCCTTCATATTGCCAGCCTTGGCTGCTTCTACCCCTGCTTGGGCATCTTCAAATACAATACAAAGCTCTGGACTTAAGCCTAATCCCTCTGCGCCCTTCAAAAATACTTCCGGATCTGGTTTGCTTTTGCTTACTTTATTTCCATCGATGATTAA
>JACCDV010992309.1_pt1 | contig 19405 bp, 8 predicted proteins | sample 7446131 | NCBI WGS metagenome assembly JACCDV01 (sample SAMN15323448, study PRJNA562643) | freshwater metagenome | isolation source: river surface water | place: USA:Blue River Watershed | collected 2017-08-17 | reverse complement strand
TATATTTCTTATTATTTTTTCTTTTATTTGATTTAGATTTCTCCATTTCATATCCCTTATTAATTCTATTTATTATTATAATCGTTATGAGTATTAAATACAGCGAAAGTGAGCTTAGAAACTCACTAATGAAGTAAAAAATCAACGAAACAACTCTCTTCTACTCCCTTGTCAAGAAATAAGCAAAAACCATGTCATTTCTTTCCAATGAAAGACTCCTCATCTATGATAATAATCGTAAAATACTCTTCTACAACAATGATTATAAGAATACGCCCTTTAGAACCTCAATCCCATAGCCTAAGAATAATGTATTCACTCCTATCCAGACTTCCTCCTTCAAAAACAATGAAGGCTCCAATTAAATACTCGTCAAATACACTGGCAAAAATGCAAAAAATTAGATGGAAACCATCGAATGGAACTTCAAATGTGAGACACCAGAACTTACCAAGCAGTGGATGAAGCTTTTTGATGATTAAAAGAACCAATTAGTCTACGCACTAACTGGCGAAAAAGGGGGAGGATTCATTCACGACACCTTACTGCATGCAATAAACAACAACAAAGGCGATAGTCAGCTCCAACCATCCAAATAAACAATCCTCAAACCATAAGAACAAGTTATCAAACCCATCCCTCAAGAGAATATAAACAACTCACGCATTTCAATTGGAACTAGGAACTAAAACATGCAAAAAAGCTAAATCAAGAGAAGTCAAATCAATGAGCCTTCCTATGTAGGAGATAACTCGATGATAAGAAGCAATCATTCTATTAAAGATCCAACCCCTTTTAACCAAAGCCATGCCTATCTAAAGCCATAAACTGTCAAACATTAAAGATAGGCCTCTGAGAGAAGGACTAATAAGAACTCACATTAGGATTGGAACTTTCAATTCTTGAAAAATCCACATTAATCAACCATTGCTAGGTTCTAATAAGCGGCTGTCCAAGCCCTTAGATCAGTTTGGAGTCGGGATAGCTCTGTCCTGAAGGATAGGCTCCGAGTATACGACTAATAAGGATTAGAAATGAGCATTAGTAACCAATTCAGCGAATAAGCACGGATGCTAAAGAAATAATTCAGAAACTATCATTTCATAATGTAAAGCTGTAAATCCAAGCTGATTGTAGGAGTACCTCTCACTTGCCTTGTCGAATGGCAAGGAGTTGTCGCACTTGTCAAAGCCCCTGTCCCTCGATAGTGCATACAAACCAACTTCAAGCAAGCCCTTAACGATATTAAAGAGCTTTAGAGGTACACTCGGGTGAGTAACTCCATCCTTGACAAGTGCAGTCTCTATGATGCTTCGTAGGTGTATGGAATGAACGGATAGAAGAAGATGATATTCCTCGATAATTTAGATGAGTATCTGCCAAGCCATCCCAGCGAGCAATACCCAAAGACTACTCTCAGGCCTGAATTCTTGCTTGATAGCGTTGGCCAAGTGGTCCCCGGAGGAGAAGTAAAGCCAGTAAGCAAAATGGAATGGAAGAATCTATCGACGGCCAGTGAAGGTCTGAACAACTGTGTAAAGGACCTAACATTTTATCTAGATTCGCAAGAGGTCTTATGGGCAACAGCTCTATAGCTCAAGGATATTTTCCATTCCTATGGGGTTAACTTCAAATATCTTCCAAAAGTCTACAATGACCTGGCCAACAAACAAGTCAAAAGATATGTGCATACTGTGATGGCTGCCAAAGTAGCCAAGGAAATCATACAGTCTGCCATTATAGAAACGCGCATGAGTAGTAAGCAGGCATCCGCTGAGAGAATTACTGAATAATTTTTGAAAAACTACATGGAGGGGAATAATAGTAGTGGTAATTAGTATTGGAAGGACCTCGCCATTAAATTTAAAAAGCAATTCAGTACTCCCCTAAACAATCTTTAGCTTATTGGAGGTTTCTTCTTCAACTCCTTACTCAAACTCCTCAGAGTGAATGTTGACATGACGAAGTTGAACGAATCCAAAAGGATCTTTAAAGAATAGGGAATAATAAATCCTAATTTTGTTGTATCTATTGACCCTAAGGTGAAGAGTTACCATAGGTTCGAAAGCGACTTCATTGAGAAAGTTAAGTATGCAGTGAAGTAGTAGAAAAAAGATGAAGATATTTATGAGGAGATCGTCCATACTCTATAGCTAGAGACTCACCCTCTTCCTATCGAGTATTCCCATGGAACCTCTTAATAATGCATCTTATAGTACTTGAGCTACTATACTCCTCCTAAAAATATAGATCCTAATGCCAAATTGAAGAATATTCCCATCTATGCCTCTATCTTCAAGGAACCGCCAAGCGCATTTTCTTTGAAGCTCACCAAAAACTATCTTTTCTGGTGCATGAAGAAAGACAAAGGCGAATAATTCAAGAAATAAGTTGAAAATGCTCTAAGAATAGCCGACTATTGGCTGGACGAAAACCACCTTTATCACTGCAGCCTCCTTTAACTGCTCTCAGATTACTATGGCAACATAGGAAACGGATAATAAAGCATTAAGTTCATGAAATAATCAGTTGCGAGAAGTATCAAAAGCTGTGGCCCTCAATCCAAACAAGCAGGCGCCAAGTTCTATGAACTAGGAGAGCGGTAACTGAAGGTCGGACACAAGAAAGAGGCACTTTAGAATTTCAATAAAGCCAAAGTCAACATGGAGAGTAATCGCAATCAATCCATGAAATACCCTCAACTTCTCATGAGACTCTCTGCCTTAGAGCTCAACAACGGTAACATCTAAGGCTCAATAAAAGGCGCACTGCAGGCTATTGCCCAATTCGATGAATACGACAAAAAATCAGGAAGTGGGGTGTTGACTGAGGCATATAAGATAAAGACATATGAGGTGTTGAGTAGGGCCTATGAAATCAATGAACGAAAAGAAGAGCTAATTAACATGGCGTTAGATTGTGCGAAGAAGTTCAATAGAAGTCGGTCTGAGTGGACTTTTGAACAAATGCTGCGTATCTGCCTTGCTGCTGTTATCTTCAAGTATCCCAACGAAAAATGTGAACTTTTCCTTTCCTTCATTGACAAAGTACTCCAATAGTAAAGATATTAAGAAGCGGAGTCCCTCAAAAGACTAATGAACCTCTCAGAGAGTATGATAGTAATGTAAAGATTCATAAAAAAGTTCGAATTCCTTTAAAAGATAATTTCGTAGGGTAGTTCAAAGAGAGGACTGAGTCAATAGAGCAAAGACTTCATAACTATAAGCCGTTTATTGATCGGATGTGTAAGTGAGGACTATATCGAAGGATTGGTGCAGCAAAAGCAATTCTAGTGATTGAATGATATGAATACCTTTATCATGAATTATCCCAAATATCAGGATTTAAGATGTATCAATACTCATTAAGTATGGTTGCTACTGTAGTATAGTGGTTAGTACCTCAGATTGTGGCTCTGAGAACCCAGGCTCGAATCCTGGCAGTGGCAATTTTTTATTATAATTTTGCATCTTTTTGGTTTGAGATGATTTTTTTCAATGAGTAAGTTAAGAATAAAGGTGAGAACTATCAGATATTATGTTATGGAATGATTTTCTACTCTTATTGATATTTAACTTTTGTCTGTATTTTGTTGATTAATCATTCAGTTAACCTGCCTTCAATAAACTATTATAAACAAAAAAGGTACTGATTTTAGATGAACACTTTGGCTATTTCAATAATCTTCCACAATAGTCTGGCAAATATTGCAATGATGTACAAAATCTTTTGAGTTCAGATTAAGTTTAGTGATAGTGGAAAAGTTAAATATTTTTTATTGTCCGAAAAGATTGGAATTAAACTGACTGTAATTTGCATATCTAATGATTCGGCAATTAAGGATGAGATTTACATGGCTTTAAAGTTTAATATCATTATTTAATGAAAATTATAAAAGAGCCTCAATCAATAATTAGCGATAAGAGCAGAGTTAATTAAGAAGCGAAAATTATTTTATTTCCTGCTATAACTTTCGATTAACACCTCATTTGAAGAATTTGCAGAAGTTGGAGCCCCCTTTTCATATAATTTTTTGAAATAGGGCCGATAATCAATATTGGACTCTTTCTTTGAATAATGTCTAACTAATTATTAAAGGCTTGAGTGGCACTTTATGGCTTTTCTATGATGGCTTCTACATTGATCTGGTGTACGAGTTCTAATGATTTTCGACATTTTGTTAAAAACTTTCTCGCTCTTTCTCAAACACTTCACCCTCATTTCCTCTATATTTTCTTTTAAAAACCTTATGTATTGTTTTCGCTCAATAGAATTCCACTTTCCTCTTTTTGAACGATTTTTTTTAGATTATCTTTAGACCGAAGATAGATTAATGCAGGTCTATGATCGTGCTTCAATAATTGGAGTAAATATTGAGGGCAATGCCAAAGTAAGGTTGGATGTATTTGGTAGTTAATAACTTGCAGGACAGGGAATAAAAGTTTGCATCGTTGTATTCGTTATATAATAGTTAAGTATTATAAGGCGTCAGGATTTTCTGTTTAACCTACCTCTTTGACATTTTCCATCCAAAACATCTACATTCACATCATCTGTACGATCCAGCTTTGTTTGACTCTCTGTTGATCAATATCTTCTAGAATGTATTTACAGTCTCTACACAGCTTTTTTATTTCAATTATAATAAGAGAAAGAAGTTAGGCTCCTTGAAAGTTTTGTTGAAGATCAAAATTACATGATATTAGCAATATTATATATTAATATCTATTCTCCAGGATAAATCAATCAATTAGCAACATAATCATTAAAACACTATTATTTTGAGGTTTATATGATGATAGCCAAACATACAAAATAGAATTTATAAGCAAAGATCATTATTCCATATGCTCAACATGAATAGATTCCCTGTTAAATGTTTCACCTTCAAACTCAAATTAGAATGTTTGTCCTATCGATGCCTTTAGAGTCTTTTCAGGTTATTTGATTTTTATTTCAGGGACCTCATCTATTTCATCTATTTCATCAATTTCGTCAATTTGATTCTCTTTCTAAGGCTCTTACTCAACTTGGAACGATACATTACTTTTTTAATCCACTGATGGTTTGGGCTCAAGTTTTACACTTATTTTGAGGAGATCTTATTCTTTTGATGACTGTTTTTTTGTCAAGGAACTTTTGAGTGGTTCTCCAGCACTAACGTTGATGGCGTAGCTCATTTGTTCTGAAGGTTCTTATTCTGGTTCTTACTATACTTATAAATTATGAGTTGATAGTCCTTTGAGAACAGCTTGAGATTCCAGTTAAAATAATCCTTGTGCAACTTGTTCCTTATGAACCTCAGTATAGTTGTTGAAAAATGCCTACAGCTCTTAAGATTTCCATCCAAGACGCAAGTTAATCATATTAGTTAGCTCGGTCTTTATAATCACCATGTCGTTCTTGTAAATTTTATTAGTGTCTTGCGACTAGAGTATCATCAACATAAAAATTGCATTTTTGAGATTTGAAACATGGTTTCTCTTAGTAGCCTTAAGTTTTTAATAGGCTATAATCAGATTTATAATCGTCTGAACCATCTCATCTTTACCTATCTTCTCGATTTTATCCAAAAATTGGCGTAGGTTGGAATATTAAAACCGAAAAGATTTCCTTTTTTATGTGTTTTAATATTAGGTTTCATAGAATTAGTTAACAAGTTTTTAGAGTGATTATACTTTTTTTATATTTTTGGATACAAATTTAATACCTTCTTCTAACTGTTCAATATCTGCAGCGAATTATTCTCCTTGATGCTGCTATTTATACTCCTTGAGTTTTCCTTGCAACTCTGAGATGTTAAATGAGTTGATGACTACTTTTTTTCTCCCAGTGAAGAATGACTTCCTTGAATATAATAGCCTGATATTATTGAAGACCCTTTTATTTTAGTATCCAATGTTTTCTTTGCAATAATTGGGATCCTAGGTGAAGGAGCACTTAATGATGATATCATAGAGGAAGCTGAGGATCACGACGAGCTAATTGGAAAGGAGATCTAAGTGGGATTGAATATTTTAGAGATAGCAGTTTTAGGACTGGACGATCAAATTATCCAAATTAACTTAGCAAAGAATTCTGTAGACAAGTTCATAATAGAAAGCTTTGATTTGAAGTCTCTAAAGATGCTGCTCAACTATGTTTCGAATATTATTTTGCTCAGTTTTTATCAAAACTTCGGTTGGACTTTCATGCCATAGGCTATCATTTTATTTATCAAAATAATCCTTGGCTAGCGGGGCAAAGCGTTAGGTAAAACGCTCAACTGTTCCAATCCTTATCTTTTCTGCAAATTATTGGTTCATGTTATGGATGTCAATCACTATTGGATCGATTTATTCATGGACTAATCCCTCTTAGTTTTGGTTGGAAGTAAAGGTATAGAGGTTGAGTGGCTCAGGAGAAAGGTAAATCTTAGTATAGGTGGAAGATTTAAAGTAAGTCTATCTCTATATTTCAGATAGTGTCTTTATTACAGTGCCAAGATCTATACGAATATGTGAATCTTTTTATAAGCATCTAGCCATAAGATCTAATAACTTAGGTGAAAATCCATTTCTTTTTTTCATGTTTATCAAGTTGTTAAGAACTTTGCCCCCATTGAATGTTTCAAAGGGGTGGGAGAAGACCATAGTATAAATATTTATTCCCAAGAAGTAGATATCTGCATTTTTTTGAAGCTCATACAACTCTTCACTAGTTTTCTTCTTTAAGTTCTATTCTGAGTCTGAAATCAGCATCATGATTTAAAGCGGTGTTGTGTCCTTCATGTTGACTCCATTTTTAATATTCTTATAGTCGGAGTATCCTTTGATGAAGGCTGAATCGAAATCTGAAAATTTGATTTGCTTGTTTTTGAACAAGATATTTTCTGGACGAAGGTCACGGTGAATTATTCCTCTCTGTTTGAGCTCAAGTAGCCCTTCAGCAATTTGGCATGCATACTCGATAATCTCCTCCTAAGTAAACTTCTATTGCTTTTTATTAATAATTCTATCAATTTGGTCTTTTAATGATCCGTCTTCCATTTCTTAAAGAGCAAACAAAACATTTCTTACTCCTTGTGAGCGGCGGTCACTCAGCTTGAGAAATTGATAAAAGAATTTTTTATCTTCATTTGACTTTATATTTTAGTGAAGGAATTCACGTAACTGAATTGCCCTATGGGATCCTTTGAGAAGTTAGTAACAATGAAATTCAGTCGAAATCTGATCAATATTTTTGCATTCAGTGTCATTGTAGATAATTCTTCCCCATTGGTCAACTTTGTTCTATTTTCGATAAGCAAGTCTTTTGAGGACGAGTGTGGGAAGTCTCTCAAAGGGAATATTAGGCTCAATGCGCTTACATCTATAGAAGGAGGTTTTCAAATTGGTGAATTTTTATGTACTGCTTTCATCAACATCTTGAATCTTTTCTGAAGTGAATACATCCTTTCCTTCGTATTTTCGGTTGGAAACTATTAAATCATGAAACAGCGAGTATTGTTTGACCTTTACTGAGGTCTAAGCAGTTTGCTTTTGATTAAGCTTTGAGAAAAATGACTGGCTCAAATTCATTTAAAGAAGATAAATTATAGTTCTTTTTTTCTGCCAAAAGAATATATTTTTTTGAAGTTTTTTTTATATCAGAAAATAATGAAGAGAGGTCCGATCACGGTGATACATTGCTGGCTGACTAAGGTGTGAGTTGGTGTGACTATTAGCTTCCTCAGTGATACAGCGGAGCCCAGCGCTCGATCATTTTGGAGCAAAGAGGGCATTTTTCCGATTGATTGGCCTTGCAGCAATAATAGCAGGATTTATGTTGGCATGGAAGAGCTTGGTGGGGCATAACAGGCTACTGATTTGCGCAATAAACGCATCCCTTCTTCTACTGCTAGGAATCAGGATGAAGGAAAGAGCTCAAGTAAAAGATATTTTTCAAAGGACCTGAGAGAAAAGCGAATAATTCTGGTAAAACGGTCTTTAAGAATAGTTAATAGACTTGCCAAATTAGCATTCTGTTCATGAGTGAAAAATTTAGGATTCTTTTATTTTATGGGTCAATAAATTTCATTCCCATTCCTAAAATTCTTTGTGTTAATGTTCGAAAATGTCCTTTTAATATGAAAACAGCATAGTTTATAAACTACGAAACTGTAATCACTTTTTGTAGAATTGCCAAAACACTTTGGATTGCCTTCCAAAAAGGAGTGTCTTTGGTGGCTGCATAATCCGATAATTTTCTGTTGAGGTAGGGTAGAATAACTGAGAGTAAGATCCAAAGTATTTTTTGAGTTTTTGTGAGTGGGCTAAAATAAGTAGAATATTACTTGTACTAGATATTTTGCAAGAAATCGCCTGCTTGAGGTTTATTTCGGCCTACGGTGAACACATATTCAGCAATTCCCAGTAGTGCTTAAATTTCATTATGCAACTTCGAAAGGATGTTTGGCTGATACTTAAAGCATTCATTAGCCCAGTTCAAAAATTGAGATTTGATCCCGAGGTTACACTCAAAGCATTGTAGCTGTGTGATTTTCTATGGTAACGGGGGAGGAGACGTCATTAACAAATATTAATATACCAATATGACATCAACTTTTATTCATAAAATGGATGGTTCAATAACAGTGGGTTGTAACCCTTTAAATAATCAAGTGAATTTGATTTTTTTGAGAGGATTTGTTAGCTATTTGACCAGGTGCTCATTTAATAGCTAAATGCTCTGTTCGTGGTCTCTAAATCTTTTGAGTTGACCCTCTTGTTCTTCAGCCTAAAGATTTATAACTTTGTCTTAGCCTATCTGCGAGCAAAGCAATCCACATTGATGAGTCAATGCTTTCAATTTTAATAAGGCAGTTTAAATTTTTTCTTTAGCCCCCTAAATGTATTTGTTAATATGAAGTCTCATTCTTTGGCTTTAGTAAGGGGTGGTTTTGAAATTGAAAGAACATGATTCTGAATATTTATTTTCAAGATGTTGCAGATAAACTAACCAATTTTATTCTTTGTTAGTGATAAAGCAGAAATATCGATGCTAATTTATAGGGTCGAAAAGCCTCTCTTCGTGGATGGACTAAACCTCAGGATTTTGCTTGTCTTAACTGACAGTTTAGAACTTGCTAAGGGGTATATTTCTGCCACAAAAATAGCAATTTAAACATTATTGGTCGTCTTCATTTTTATTTAAATACCAACCAAACATCTTAAGCATAAATGTAATTTTGAACTGCTAAAAATTGATCTCATAGAGGTTGAGTATTTTTTTGAACAGAAAAGTATTGGCTCCAACGCATTTCATGATGGAGGCTCGATTTAGCAAAGGGAAGACAGTATGGTTTTTATTGATATCCATTTCGTTTATGATCTCATCCATGCTCAGATAGAGCTACTCTTTTGTTATCTTCGCTGGCTCTTAATTATTGTAAATGCAGTTCTATTCGTGTATCCTGATTATTTAAAGCATTTCTTTGGGGTTCTCCTCGAGGTGCTCGGTTATGACTATTTCCTTGGAACAGATTGAGCATTGGAGCAGATTTTTGGCAACAGGACGAAAGCCTACTGATGAAAGTAAGTATGGGTTGAATTCCTCATGAGGAGAATACATCCAGAAAGGTAATTGATAGGTTCTTACCAAAGCTAATATTCCCTCTAATTTGTGTGACATATTGTTGTATTAAATATATTTCTAAAGATTGGGATGAATTTAGCATAAACAATGAAATATCAATTTTAAAAAAGAGTGTCACGTGTACTTTGCCGGATCAAAGGCTGCACATTGGGTTTTTTGTTCCTTTCGCATAGGGGTTACTTTACAAGCTCTCGAGTATATTGGTTTTACAAACTTATGTACCATCTTAGCTAGGCCTACCCAAAACTTATTTTATACTTGCTGTATGTTATTTGAAAGTAGTCAATGAGATCTTTCCCTTTGCCTCGAAGCCGAACTAACAGTATTGTGTAAGCTGCGAGAAAATATCCACAGCGAAGGAGCTCCTCTCCAATATCGGTGGTGGGAGTGGGATCAAGTTTTTGAAGGTTAAAGTGGTGTTTAAAGAGGGCGACCATAATTTCGTCGTGGTAGTCATCATTGATGAACTATCTCTTGAGATACAATATACTTTTGGTGACTACATTCCAATAGATGTGATAATCATCATCTTAGCCGGGAGTTTGTTCTGCGCTAAAATGGTTGAGATATCGTATGTAGTTGCTGGAGAGATATGTGCTGCTGTTTAATTGGATAGTGGCTGAGGAGGAAGGGTTGGAGGAGGTGAGTGGTGTTTTCGGGGTATGTTTAGTTTTAGTTCGCTATTGTATATTATCTGATTTATTCATTCAATTATATTAATAGAAACCCTGCAAAGGTTTCCCATCCATTCTTAATAAGTTTATTAGAGTCGCTAATTTACTTATAACAAATTATTATCGACAGGCTAATTTGCAAAATGAATAGGACTCCCTTGAAACTTAAGCGCGATACCCTCAGTGCCCTCTCCACCATTGATCGTACTGCCCCTGCCACTCATAAAAACAGCTCGCTCTAGCTCAGTAGCATTGTTCCAGCCTTCAGTTCAACTGATGGGAGAGCATTTCAAAAATTGGAGTATGGATCTTTAAAGCCCATAATATTTGAATCTGAGAAAGTTAATACGAATGAGATAGACAAGCAGATGCAGCGAATAATGAAGGAATAAAAGATCCTTTCCCAGAGAAATAGAGCACTAGCCAAAGGATCACATTTTTACAATCTAAAACCACTCCAATCCAAAATTGCCATCGGCTAACTCTCACCCATCCCTCAAAAAGTTCGGCAAATCTACGACTAAATGGCTTAGTCTTCACCTTAAACTATATAATTTAAGCAAGGAGTGCTTGCCAACGCTTCTATGTATTACTTTGCAATTGGAGGCAAAGTACTATTCTATGATATTGGTGGTGCAATCAAATATGGAGGGCAGCTTTAGCATTATTACTCCCATCAAATTTAACTCCCTCAAACAGTCTACGAAATCAAATAAATAAATTGGAAACACCCAATTTTTAAAGAATTCAAAAATAGAAATATAATAGTGATTTCTTCTCCTTGGAGACTAAGTTTTGCAGCTTTAGAGGTTCAATCCTTCCAGCCTGGGCTGGAGCGCTGCTCAAGATGGATGAGGGTTACACTATTGAATACTTGCTTGTAGCTCAGCTCTCAGATTGCCTATCATATGGTTGAAAGTGAAAACTGCATTTACTATCTTGATGAGAGTGGAAGGGTGAACCGAATTTCAATCGAAGGCAACGACTGGATTACTAATTTGATAGGCAATCCAACAAGTAAGTATCGCCTCTCTCAAGCTTCCAAGCCAACAGGCATCAGCTCTAAATCGTTGTATCTTAGCAGCAAAGCATCTTTCTTGGAACGTATAAGACATTACTCCAAGGTTATCTACAGTCAAGCAGCAAGTTTCTACAGTCCTAAGATAAAAAACTATGACCTTGTTATTGACCATAAAAGAAAATTATTGTTTTCCCTTATTAATTCAAATTTTACAGCTGTAGATGAGCTTTCGATAAGCAGCTACAAAATGTTGGCCTGTTGGGATATTTCAGGCAAGCAAATAAACAAAAGATATTAGATTAGTTAACTAGAGCTCTATGATTTACATGTTCAACCTATTGCCAATTACAATAGCTATAGCAACTATAGAATTGCTAAGATCGAACCCATCGATCCATCTTTTAATATTGAATGCAATTTGATGGTGGTTTTGCATTGTGGGATAAGATTGTACTTCAACATATAGTCCAATAAATGCTAAATGGCCCACTATCACCTACCTCCTTTGATTTAAAGCAGGCAAATTATTGATAAAAAGCATGAGGCAAAGTAGTTTCACAGGCCAGTGGAAATGACACATTGCTATTTCTTTGGAAGCACAGCCATTTTCAATCTGAAGGAAGAAAACGATAATCACACCATATTTATTAGCAAGCTGGATTAAAGGAAATAGTGTGAAGATGGTCTTCAGCTCTTATGGGGGACCAATATGAATAAAGGAGCAGTTGGGAACGTCCCCCTTTAAAATTATATCAACAAGATCAATATATGCTTTAATAGTCCAAAAAAAATCCATCTCTTAAAGGCCATCTTCCCAAATACTATCTATTCACCTATTCCTTACTCCAATTAGCTCGCTAGAAATCTATTTTACTTTTCAGATGTATTTGTCCATAGTACTGACCAGTAAATCTAATATTTCACTGTTGTTCGTTCAGTAGATAAAATGTTTAATACAGTGCTTTCTGAGGTCAAGGATGAACATGTTCTTTGTAAGATATTTGAGGACTACTCTTTGCTAGATATACAGTTCCTTTTAATTCAAATATATTGTGACAAATAAGGTCTCTATTTGAAGGATTTAAACTTAATGGATTGTATGACTTACTTTTAGAAGAAATGTCTTAAGAGCGGAGGCATAGATTTCAATAGATTTCAAAATGAGTTTGAATAAAGCAATAATAAGTCCACCATAAAGCATGAATACAAAAGAGATATTTATCCTACCTTTGTTGGGAGAGAAGTGATTACGCAATAGCTATAAAATAGGATTTTATAACTTTTATTTAAGCTTACAACAAAGAGATAATGTTAGACTTATAAACCAGCTTAGATATATCAGTCTATTTGCACATCAATATTAACTTATATTGCTCGATTAACAAAATTTCTTTGGAAAAAAAGTCTAAATGAGCTCAAGAAAAACATCTCTTTGATCGTTCCCATGATTTAACCTTTAAATCGGATCCTCTAGTATTTTTCATCCCCATAAATCGCTTCAAAGTTAAACAATCAACAGTAAAAATAGACAAAACTGATGAAATCAACTATGTTTGAAAGAGCTAGGATGAAAAATTAGGTGAAAATTGTGGAGAATAAATAGCATCCATTAAAGATGACAAGTAAGTATATTAACAAAATTATTCAGCTAATAACCCTTTGCTAAAGAGTGGATCTTAAGTTTGAAAAGACCTTTTCTTAAGGTTTGAGCCTCTAAGCCTAAGAATATGAGGAATATATTTTCCGGTTCCTGATTTCTTAATACTAGGATCCAATTCAATCGTTTTATATTTACAAGAAGCTCTTCCCTTATTTTATCGGTTAAAACCTTGAAAAAGCAATAAAGATATATCTATAAGCAAAAAGTAAGAAGAAAGCTGATATCCTCACGATTTTAAAGTTTCACACTAAAGTTCCCAATTACCTTTTAGCTCATTATCAGCAGTCTTCGCTTCTATACCCCTAATAAATTCGATAAATTAGAAATAGTTCAGTGGACTGTAAGACTTAAAGACAATTAATAAGCTGCTCAAGCGATAAAGATAGTATGGAATATTATTTGAAGCAGTTGAAGCAGCCTCATAAGAGTTTTTCTGAAAGAAATATTTTGATTGTTGCTCTCAGCTCAATGCTTAACCATTACTTAATAAAAAATGAGCAGCGCTAGGATGGCTTTTATAAAGAAAAGAAAGGAGAACTCTAGCAAATACAGAAAAAAGTGAGCTTTCAAGAATTAGTGATAGAAGAATATGAGAAAAGAAGTGATAATGCAAAAAATCAGATTGTTAATGGACTAAAAAATACACTATATGATGAATAAATGCTTTGCTAGTTCCAGTCCATCCTAAATAACTATAAAATTGGCTTTATTTATCTGATCCTTTTTGATTCATTTGACAATCCTGAAGTTTATCTTAAAGCTGAAAAATGTCTTTACAACATGATTGTTGTCGCAATAAAAGATCAATAATAATAATAAAGAAATGGTTTGATTACAAAGGCTAAAAACTATATTAAAAGCAAGTTTAAAAATGAAACGAAAAATAAGTGGAGATCCCTCGAATAAAATCTAGCATGTATTGTAAGCCAAACTACTCAGTATATTCAGATTGATAAATTGATCCAAATGCTCACAAAAACTATAATTAAGATATACTCAACATCAGATGATTTTTTTCAAAGCCATATCTCCACCATCATCAACATTTTTTTCCAATACAAAAATAAGCATGTCATACGCTAATAAGCTACCAAACTCAATCTTCCTGTTGTCAGCCTCATCATCTTCAAGGTTGGAGCAGAACCGTCAGAAATGTATCGTTACTATGAGAGTTGGCTCAGAGTGTATGGGTAGAGTAATATGAAGATTACAAATTAGGATAAGCATATGGTTCTATACAACTGGATAAATCTCTACTGCCTAAGCCTTTAAATATAGCCTAGATGGCAATTCTTTGTTTTTAACCTCATCGTAATTATTTATCTAGTTAGAATTTGAAAGATAACTTTTCCAAGAGCTTCCCATCTGACCAACATTTAGTAGAGCAGTTAGAATCGCTCGGCCAAACTTTTGCCTAGATCAATAACATGGGTGAGTTGTACGCCGATGCTTTGAAAAATGATAGATGAGTGTGTTAATTTATTGATAATTTATTCAATCACTTAAGGTCTGCTAACGTTTGGATGTTAATCCCTGAGTTTTTGAGCACAGTTCCTAGTATTGATTTGATTTTCATATACCTGGAATAATTGAGTTCGACTTGCTGAACTTTTTCCCGATATGACTATACAATTTGCTTGATTTAGTCTTTAAGCTTCATCATTTCGAAGTTATCCTTGAGTTGTTCAAGCTCCTTTATGTACTATTGGTACTTAATGATCTTCCTTTCTTCCTTGAGATTAAGCTGCTGGATGCGCTTATTGAGGCTTTATCGGAAGATTTCCTTCCCGTACATCAGATACTGCTTCTCACTAAAGATGTAAATGCTTGTTCCATCGAATGATATGCCTCGACTCATCTCCTATATTGACCCGATCTTTATCTTTTCCTCAACTTTCCTGTTGCGCACATAGCTTTATATTCTCTCTAGAAAGTGAACGTATATGTAATCTTTAGTTTTTGATAGCTCATCTGATCGCAAGATCTCGTCCGTGCTTGAAAAGAAATATACTTATGGGCAGTAAATGGTGGGGAAAAGTGGCTCAAACAATTGAAAGAGGATGTCTTATAAGATTATCTATGGAAGGTTCCCTTTCTTCAATATAATAAAACCTTCGCTTTCTTTCGATGAAAATGCTCTGAATTTTAATATCTACATTAGATAAAAAAAGATAAAAATCAGTGTTTGTATTTAAATTTAACACCCATTTATATTAAGAAAGGCACCCTGTGAAATACAGTTTCTTATAATTGATCTATTCTCTCTTTGAGGATGGTTAGCTGGCTTTTATTTTCCTTTTACACCTTTTGTGATGAAGCATTACTCTTTGTCGACTTATTTTTTTGAGTATTTCTTTTCTTTATTGATTATTAGCAGCTTATTTCATCGAATATAGTATACTTTTATTTTCGACCAACATATTTTCTTATTGTAATTGGCCTCTGATTCCGATGTCGATCTATTTTAAGTACGTCTGCCAAATTTGTTGCTGATTTTTTTGTTATTTTATCGATTGGCTGAATAGGAGTATTCATAGATGGTTGAATTTTAGTTTCTTCTCCTTAGCAAAATATTTTATTTTGTTTCGTATACAAGTATTGAATAAGATTTTTATCGTCTAATTCATCATATCCCTCATGCTGTTTTTTCCTTAGGTTCTTTTATTTTAGTTTGACTTTGAACATTTTGTTTGCATGACTTATTTTTGGTTGACGAACCCCTGATTAGGCTTTTAATTATTAATTGCTCTTGAATAGTGATCTGTAAATTTAAATAAAAGTACTTGTAGAAAGCATCGTCAGCCTTGCTTTAGATGTTATATGGATTACTGATCGTTTGAAGATGTGATTAATTTTGTATTTTAGTTGACTGCTCAAGATAGGTTTGGTCTAGGTCATTCTTATCTTACATCGCAGTTTTCTTTTTGGGCTCCATCTAACTCACTATTATTGCTTCATTGCTATTTCCACTAAAAATCAAAGAAGCATTCGGAAAGGAACATTGATCCGCAAAAGGAAGTGGCTTCTTGTATTTCTAGTAGCTTTAAACATGGGGCATTTTGTCATTATTTATGGATGGATTATATTCTTCCATACTATGAACTATCAATTGTATAATTTCTAATTTAATGAAACACAAATACACGAATTCAATTATAAAAATTAGCTATGAAAAATCAAAAGGCAGGTTTCCCTTGGTAACTCCCATATCATTCAGATAGTTATTCCTATTACTTTTTCTCTAGTTCGACCATTTAGATGAAATATTGTTGTAGGTTTGATTCTGAAAGTCTTTATTAGTTTAAGGTTTTGTTCTTAAGATAGTTTTGAAAATTGCTCTTGGTAGTTTCCAGGGAGAAAAGGAAGAAGTCTAGGCAAAACATCATGCCAATACATATAAGTTGTACGACATAGAAGGTTGGTGTGGATAAAAGGTCAATCATGTCAAGGTACGAAACGTTATTTTCAAAAATCTGTATTATGAACGTGTAGAGCACATAAGCTCCAATTGAAGGAACTAAGAATCCTAATACTAAAAGAGGTGTCCAGTATTTCACATTCACTGCCAGCTTAATTGTCACCACGATTATTACAGTTGTATAGGCTGAAATTTATATTAGATAAAATCCCATCTCATGCGAATTCGGTCCACTAAAGCCAACAGAATATAGTGTTATAAAAAAGCAGATTAGTCCTTGGAAGGCTCCTAGGATGAGCCAAGAAAAGAAATTGGAATTTGTAAATATTTTGTTCTTTTGGCTGATATGATACATCTTTGGATAGTAAGAGTATAATATTTGCTTTTAGTGCTTGCCTTGACTTAAAGAATGAAATGTTTATTTAGAAGGTTTGAGTTCGATGTCTACTTAGAAGACTGCTCTTAGGACTACTGGAAAGAATGTAAAGATCATGTTAAAGCAGGTGATTGACCAAGAGAGCCAAAAGGATTGGCCGGACCCCATACTATAGAAGCAGAAGGCCAATTGAACAGCAGTAAATGCCATATTCTTGTAAAAGAAGTAAAGTATCATTTACGATACTCGAATATAGTTCAATCGCCCATAAAAGAGAAGAAGTTTCCATAACAAGCAAAACTATCCGATCGCATAATCAGCAACTTGGGCAGCCCGTGTTCCTTCTTACCCAAATATACCAACTCCAACATTAGCTTACATTATCATGTTCACATCATTAGCACCATCTCCAATGGCTAAAGTTATCTTCTTCATGTTCTTGACAAGCCGAACAATTTATGCTTTTTGTCCTGGCGTTACTCTCGAAAACACCACAGATTTAGTCTTTGATATGGCCACCTGGAGCTATTATAAATTTTATTGAAAGTTAATTGCTGAACCATCAATTATTGGGCTTTTGGTCACGATCTCTAACTTTTATTAAGCCCAATCGATATATTACACAAAACTGGTGAGATCTTGCTTATTTTTAATAAGATAGCCTTCTTCGATGAGTCTGCAAGAAAGAGCAATATTCTAAGCTGTTTCAAGTTTGTCTCCTGTGAGCATAATAAACTTTATTCCGCCAGATCGAAGAGAAAAGATAGTTTATGGAACATAATCTTGAAGGCGATCCTATATCCCTGTCGCGCCAATCAGGATTAGCTGGCTTTCAATATCTTATTCAGAGAGAGCATGAATATTAGCCTTAGGGAGGGCCTTATAAGCGAACCAGAGTGATCGCAGCCCAGTCCGAGACATCTATTCTGTTTTGGACTTAATAAACATGTAGTGCTGCTGCTTAGGAGCAAGTATTTTAGTGAGACTAGTATCAGCTCCTTTGGTAAATACATAAATATTTGCTTTCGATTGAACAATTACTGTCATCCGCTTTCGATCTGAATCAAACTATATCAACTTCAATAGCTAAAATTATATTACTTGGTTCCTATGCTCGACTTTTATTAGTTTATTCTCGCTGGAAATAAATTTGAATCCTATCTTCTAAGCGGCCTTAAGCAATGACACTTAATCAGGGGATGGGCCTTCGAATCCTCCATTTTGCGAAGGTACGCACTAGTGGCAAGTTGTTATCATGAAAAACATCAATTAAATTAATTGTTTCTGAGAAGCTAAATGATGCTGTTCACTCATTTAAAGATCATAGGTAAGTCTTCTTGAGTCAAAATTAAATACGGGCTTAGGCGGTTGTGTTGCTCTATTGGATATATTTTAGTAATTGATATTTTAAAACGAAGCTAAGTTTAAATTTTAGCCATACATTTAGTTGCCAATAACAATATTTTTGAATTACATCTTATTGCATGTCAGTGTTCCAGTTTTATCTGTTAAAATGTACTCTACTTGCCCCAACTACTCGTTTATACTTACAGTCCTGCATTAGAGTGCCTGATTGTTTATCGCGCAGTACATCTATTTGTCCCGAGACATGAAGTATCCTTGAAACACCTTCACGAATTACAGAGAAACAATCAAACTGATAGGTACGAATGTGCTAAAAAGGATAAAGTAGGATCCGAAAGAGATAGCAGCAATGTCTATGCAGTTGGGGGAAGAGTTGGTAAGGAAAGATTCAAAGCTATAGGATGAGATGCATCGGTAGTAGGAGTAGCCAGCACACGCCAAGTTACATATAAGTTCAGTCACTAATAGAGCAATAATATAGCTGTTAACTCTTCTTTCGATGTTACTTATCTTAGTAAAGGGTTTACTGCCGTTCATCATTATCGCTGTATCTTAACCCGTATACACGACAATACATATTGCCCATTCAGTATTTCTTAGCTTGCATCCTCGAAGCATTAGATTCTTTTTATTTATCTTCTAAGCTATGCTAATATTATCGTATTTTAGCTCAACAAGACCCTCAAAAGCCTCAATCAATGCTGTTGGCTTTATACAACGAATACTTCCATACAAATTCTCAAAATTGGGAATAACCTCTGTCTTATTATACTATTTTTGAAACTGGGAGTTTGAGAATTTTGGTTTGAGGTTTTTTTCTCCATCAAGTGAGGCTGTCTCAACAAACGATATTCCCGAATGATTAGAATTTATGAGTGTATAAGAGTCAGCTGGAATGGTCTCATCTTTTTTGATATAAATAATGCTTGCTTGTTTTATATCCTTCCATTCAATAATATTTCTCTCTGCTGCCTTAAATTGCTAGGCTAATTGTGAGTTAGCAGTTTTGTCTGATTTGTACCTTTTATAGTCTTCATAGCCTTATCTGAGAAGACTCAACGTGAGGACAAAGACCAGTGGAGTAATGGCGCTGTAGGGCTATAGAGGAGAGATGATGGGTATGCTTTGCAAGATAGCACATACAAGAAAGTATATATTAGCGTATCTCTTAAACTGCGTAAGGAGAGCTCTAGGAAGAAAAGTAATGATATTGTATTTTGTAGTCGATATGTAATTTGACTTCACCCCCTTCTCAGCCCTTCTTGGAACCTCTACT
>JACCDV011019154.1_pt1 | contig 19424 bp, 22 predicted proteins | sample 7446131 | NCBI WGS metagenome assembly JACCDV01 (sample SAMN15323448, study PRJNA562643) | freshwater metagenome | isolation source: river surface water | place: USA:Blue River Watershed | collected 2017-08-17 | reverse complement strand
GTCAATCAGATGTCTAACTCAGGTGCTTGATTGCTGGTGCGGAAGTCCGACCAGTTGTGTTCTTTAGACAATCAACCAACCGAAAAGGAGAGTGTGATGACGACCTTTAGTGAATTTCTTGGTCAATATGCTTTCAAACCTGCTAATGCCTTCAAGCTCGGTGTTGAGCGGGAGTTCTTCCTGGCTGACGCCGAAAGTGAAATAATTGTGCCCAAGTCATATCTGGTGCTTCAGAGTATTCAAGATTCTTGGAGAGATTTTTTCACTTACGAATTGTCGGCCTGTCAGATTGAGAATCGTACCAGACCGACTCGCTTAGAAGATTTACCGGAGCATTTGTTTGAGTGTGATAGCTACTTAGACAAGGTTTTGCATGGACTAGGCTTGCGAAAGTTATATCTCGAGGTGGCACCAGCTGATATGTCTCTTGAGGTATTCCCGGACCCACTGAATCGTTATCAGGAGATAAAACAAAAATTATCGCCAGAGCAGTTTGAAGCTGCTTGTCGGATAGCTGGGACGCATTTTCACGTCGGTATGCCCGATCAGAAAACGGCGCTTAAGGTTTACAATCAGGTAATAAAACACCTAAAGAAACTTTGTGCCATGGGTGATAATTCGGGGGGTGAGAGACTGAGGTTGTATGGGGTAGTAAAACCAGACAATTCTCCGCCTCCATATGACTCATGGACACATTTCCACCAAGTAGCTTTGCTGAAAGGGTTTGCCGGTGATAGCAAAGACTGTTGGTTTCTGATGCGTTTGACCAAGCACGGAACAATTGAATTCCGGATGTTTGGCGTCACTGACTCAGTTGAAGAGGTGACAGTGTGGGCAAGGTTTTGCCATGACATTTGTCTTGATGCTTCGGCCGGTGGTTGAAGGTATTTGAGCCCGGGGTTTTTCACCCCGGGCTTTTACTATTTCTCATTGACGCTTAGCTTCAAGACCGGTAATCTGCCTAGGTGAAAAGAGCAAAAACGGTAAAAGTTAAAACCTCCGATGAGATCTGGGATGTGGTGGTAATCGGCGGCGGTCCCTCCGGGATGATGGCTAGTGCTACGGCTGCTAAAGCCGGAGCTCGAGTTTTACTTCTAGAGAAAAATCCGGTCCTAGGTAAGAAACTTTCAATCACTGGTGGTGGTCGTTGTAATGTAACTAATAATAAGCCGGTGGTGCGAGAAATGTTGTCGTCATATAAGACGGAAGGTAAATTTCTTTTTTCTACTTTTACTCAACATGGCGTTAAGGAGTCGATTGATTGGTTCGCTAAACGTGGGGTTGATTTTAAAGAAGAGAATGAAGGTAGACTATTTCCCGAGACAGAGTCAGCGCTAACGATTAGAGATACCTTGGTGACAGAATTGCGTGATACCGGAGTAACAATACGTCTGCGCCAGAACATCAAAGAGATCAGCTATAAGCCAGAAGCAAAAATATTTATAATTAACACTGGAGGTGAAGACATCAAAGCCAGGGCTTGTATTGTAGCTACTGGTGGTTCAGCTCGGCCTGAAACTGGTTCCGATGGTCAAGGTTTTAAATGGTTAGAGAAATTGGGGCATACTGTTGTGCCTAACAACTCAGCTTTAGTTCCACTGGCTTTAGTCAACAAATGGGTTAAGAATGTTAGTGGGCTGACTTTGTCTAAAGTAAAAATCAGTGTCTATGCTTATGGTAAGAAACAAAGCGTACATACTGGTCGTTTACTATTCACTCATTTCGGAGTGAGTGGTCCTTTGATTTTGAATATGAGTAAAGCAGTAGGAGACTGGCTCGAACAAACCGAAGTGATGCTGAAGGTAGATCTGTTTCCTGATTATGATGCTGGTGCTTTTAAAGAGTATCTTAAGGGAGTGCTCACCTCAAATAAAAAATTAAGTAATGCACTAAATGAGACTCTGCCCCCTCAATTGGTCAAAGAGTTATTAAATGATCAAAGAATTGATGGAGAGACTCCATGCCATAGTGTCAGTACGGCCGTCCGTAGACTCTTACATACCTTTTTTAAGGCAGTACCCTTAGAGGTAAGAGGATTGTTGGGTTCTGATAAGGCAGTAATCTCTTCAGGTGGCGTTAGACTTGAAGAGATTGACTTTAGAACTATGGAATCGAAAGTAGTACCAAGTTTATATATTGTGGGTGATTTGCTAAATATTAATCGCCCGTCTGGTGGCTATAGTCTACAGCTTTGTTGGAGTACGGGATTTGTAGCTGGGGAAAGTTCTGGTAAAAAGTTAAAAGAAAAAGCCGACTAAGCGTCGGCAAAAAGGTTACGGAAACCAAGAATAATCTTTTCGTGCAAAGGTGGAGGGCGGTTGATTTGGATGCGAACGATACTCACCCTAAATCGACTTTTTTCGAAGAGATACCTTGCGTCACTTGGCGTGACCTTTTGTTTCACGTACGGAGTAACCAGCAAGAATACATTGCCTGCCTTATACACATAGATCCACGAAGTCTTTTTGTTTGACAGTGTGGTAGCGCAAGGTTCTCTCTCTGTGCAGGTAAGCAGATCTTGAAAGTCGGCGATCGGTGGTGGTGGGGTGTGCAATATCATGATACAAAGACACACCGCAACTACAGACATGACGACAAGTGAGGTGAAACATACACAGATCCGATATACCAACCTCAGTTCATCTTGGTCCAGCTTGAGAAACATAAACCCTCCCGTAGGTTTGAAATGACCAAGTAAAAGAAGAATCTTTTACAACCGATAATTACACTACTACGACTTAACTTAAAGTCAAATTTCACCAATAGGGCTATTTAAAAACAGAAAGCTCTGGTGTGATAAGGACCAGAGTTCTGTTGGGTAGAGTATCGTAACTATCTACCTACGACTTTGTAGGTAGATGACCTGAGCTTCTAATTTTCTAATTAGTCCCATTTGAACTAATTTCAGATTCTCTTGTAACAGCTCTACGATAGATACCAGAATCACTTTTTTCTGCTCAGCAATTTGATTATCGCTTATTAGCCGGGTCTCTGCTTGTACCGACTGGGTTGGGCTGGAAGTAAGAAGAATCAAAGTGGCAAAGACGGTGATCAAGTATTTATTAATGGTTTTCATGAGTATTAATGATTATGAAGCTATTAATCTCACCCTACATAGTATTAAACGAATCAGGTGACTATTTCTTACAGATCAAAAGATATCTATTTGAGTATAAATCAACATCTGGCTGTATAATGATGAGAGAAGCCACTATTAGTTTAATATCTAATTAATATGAAAAAGTATCTAGTGATATACATGATGCCTATTGGTGTCATGAAAGAAATAATGAGTAAGACAACCCCGGCGGAAAGGAGTAAAGACATGAATGAGTGGCGTTCCTGGATGGCTAAATATGAAGATAGTTTTGCTGATATGGGAGGACCGCTTGGGAAAAATAAAAGAATCACCCAGTCTGGAGTAAAGGAAGAATCAAATGACGTCATGGGTTATTCCGTGGTCCAAGCCGGGACGGAAGAGGAGGTCCTAGCAATGCTGAAGGAAAACAACCACTTAACTTTGCCTGGAGCATATATGGAAGTTATGGAAGTGAAGTCGATGTAATGGAGTTAAAAAATAATCCGCCTTAAAAAGACGGATTATTTTTTAACCTTTTTAACTTTGGTGGTAACTCTGGGTATATTTCTACCCCAGGCAATGCGTGACCAGATAGGTTCATGTATGTAGTAGAGTACCGCACTGTAGCCGTTGACGATAATTACTATACTTAATGTAGCTACGAAGTTTTTGGTGAAAAAGTAAGCCACCAAGCTATCTACGGTAATACTGAGGGTACGATAAGCAATAGCTTTTACCACTGAGCGAGATCTCTTCTCTAGTCTTTGCTTCATTAGAGAGTTATATTGTCAGTCTAAAAATTTTCTGGCTGATGTACAGGTATGTTGTTGATAGTCCGCTGGGTACATACGTACTTACTGTCAGTACTATGCGGTACAATTAATGAGTTAAGTACATGTATCAAGGACTCACAACAGATGAAGTAAAGGAAGCTTTGCAAAAATATGGTTACAATGAAATACCGAAGGTTCCTTATCGCTCTTTAAAGATATTTCTCAGGCAATTTAGGAGTGTATTCATCCTGCTGTTGGTCGGTGCCAGTGCCATCACTTTTTTCCTTGGTGAACCCTTTGATGCAGGCTTTATTCTACTCTTCGTCCTGCTCGGGGTCTCACTCAGCTTTTATCAAGAATATAAATCTAATCAGGCAGTAGATAAGCTTAAGAGTCTTTTGGTGAACACCATAACTACCAGGCGCAATAATCAGGATCAAGAAACACCCGTCATAGACTTGGTGCCTGGAGATATCCTTAAGTTAGAAACAGGTGATGTGATACCAGCTGATGCTGTATTAGTTTACGCTCATGATTTTTTGGTCGATGAGACGACTTTTACAGGAGAAAGTCTACCTGTGGTAAAGATGGTAAACGAAGCTGTTGACGCAGAAAAGACTAAGTTGTTCCAGGGGACAGTAGTAGTCAGGGGGCTAGCTTACGCTGTGGTTGAAAGCACTGGAAACAGAACCAGACTAGCCCGGATTGCTAAGGTTGCTTCTGCCATCGATAATGTTAGTGACTTGACTAAAGGTGTCAGCCGACTGAGTACCTTTATTTTGAAAGCCACCTTTATAACTTTATTCTTTGTCGTCGGAGCTAATTTTTTGATTGAAGGCAATGAAGCAGATTTACCTCATCTGCTTATCTTCGCGATTGCATTGGCGATCTCTGTGATACCAGAAGCCTTACCGCTTGTGATGACCTTCTCACTTTCGCGTGCAGCACTTCGATTGGCTAAAAGACATGTACTAGTAAAGCGACTGTCTTCAGTACAAGACTTGGGTTCGATTGAGCTTTTATGTACTGATAAAACCGGCACGATTACGGAAAATAAATTGATGTATAAGAATGAATACATAATTCCTGAATCTCCATGGCATCCGCTCGTCCTGACGGCATTATCAGCTCACGATCTAGATAAGGGACACGTTGAACCTTTTGATCAGGCGACCAGTGAGGCACTAAGTGTTGAGATGAAATGTATAGTGTCTGAGTTTGAGCTAATCGAAGAGGAACCATTCTCTCCGTCTCTGCGTAGTAACGGTGCTTGGGTTAGAGATAGAAGTGGTCAAACTGTCCACGTTAGAAGAGGTAGTCCGGAATATTTTATTGAACAGGGTATTGTAGCTTTAGATCGAGTAAGTGAGTGGCTAAGGGACGAAGAAGAAAAAGGTCATAGAGTATTGGGTGTTAGTTACGACTACGGTCAAGGTGTTAGGTTCGGTGGTTTTGTGTCATTTGCAGATACTCTAAAGAAAACCACAGCTAATACATTGGCTGAAGCACGGGCCTTAAATATAGCTGTGACTATTATTACTGGTGACTCCTTGCGGGTGGCCAGAGCGATCGGTAAGGAGGTGTCTTTGGTGACTGAAGATACCGAGGTGATTGAAGCTAAGGATTTCTTTGCTTTGCCAAACCAGGAACAGATTGAACTACTAGCCAAGATTAGAGTTTTTGCTCGGACGACTCCCGAGCAAAAACTAGCTCTAATAACCATGTTACGAGAAAAGCTCACAGTTGGTTTTTTGGGGGAGGGTATCAACGACGTGGCGGCCCTTAAGGCTTCTAGCGTTTCTTTGGTAGTGCAATCGGCTTCTGATGTAGCTAGAGAAACATCAGACATAGTACTTCTGAAGTCTGATCTCGGGGTTATAATAGACGGGATACGCTTAGGTCGAGAGACTCATGCCAACACTCTGAAATATATTAGGGCCACTTTGATCTCGAACTTCGGGAATTTCTACGCAGTAGCTACTGCATCACTGTTTATTACTTTCTTGCCAATGTTGCCCAAACAATTACTGCTTCTAAATCTGTTGTCGGATTTTCCAATGATGGCTATTGCTTTCGACCGGGTCAGCCGAGCTGAAATTACTCAGCCACAAAAGTATGATTTTCGCTCACTTTACATTATTTTTATTACTTTAGGTTTGGTTAGTACAGTTTTTGATTTTATGTGGTTCGCCCTTTTTTACACTGAGGGTCCGGCAGTTTTACAGACAAATTGGTTTATAGCAAGCGTAATTACTGAGATACTACTTTTGCTATCAATTCGTAGTTTATTACCAATAGAGAAGTCAGGTTGGCCAGCCCCGATTATTATTTGGCTATCAGTCTTAGCGCTCGTCTGCGCTATGGTGTTACCAGTATGGTCTGTCAGTGCCCATTACTTTTCTTTTGCTATACCAAGTTTGGCTGACCTTGGCATTATTTCTGGATTAGCAGTATTGTATTTAGTTGTGACTGAGTTGGTCAAGCGACCGCTTGTCCGATTTTTGCGACCAGGAAAAAATACATAAGCATTTCGTTTAGTTAGTTCAAAATGTAAATTAAATTAAGCTAGGTTAATCAACTCTAGGACCGATAGCTTATAGGGTTGAAAGTATTGTGAAACAACAAGCGTAGTATGAGGTATATACTCAACTGCTATTAATTAATCAAAAAAGTGGGTCAAGTATCATTAATATGAAAAATAAGTTATTCATCGTTAGCGGATGTCTCGCGGTATTGCTACTAGGTATCTATACCTTTGATCAAAACCGTAATCTGGAGGTCAGGACCAGCGCTACCGAAAAGTCGACTATAGCTGTGGATGAGAATGTACGAGTGATCAAAGGACCGGTAACTAATGGTAGTGCGACGCCAGATAATGAAACTATCCAAAACGCACAAGTAGATTCACAACCAGCACCCAAGCCCTCTATGACAGTGAATCAGCAACCAGAACCAGCAGTCTCTTTAGCAGTGAACCAACAAACAGCACTTTTAGCTAACGGCTGTTTTTGGTGTGTCGAGAGTGACCTGATGAAGCTTGCGGGTGTAATCAATGTTGTCTCGGGTTATGCTGGAGGCAAGACTAAGGATCCGACTTACAGTGATTATTCTGAGGCGGGACATCGGGAGGTGGTTTTAGTGACCTATGATGCTAATCAGATTTCTTTTGCAAATTTGGTTGAACATATAATTAAACACGGTGACCCCACTGACCAAGGTGGCTCATTTGGTGATAGGGGAAAGTCGTACGCACCTGCCATTTATTATGATAGCGATTTTGAGCAAGCCAAGGCTCTAGAAGTAATTGCTAAGGTAAATGCGTCAAAGACTTTTTCAGACCCGCTACCGATTGTGGTTATTCCTAGGGTGGAATTCTATCCAGCTGAGGATTACCACCAAGATTATGCAGAGAAGAATCCGATTCGCTATAATCTATATCGCACTGCTTCTTTGCGTGATAATTTTATAAAGAAGCACTGGGGTGAGGGTGCTTCAACTTTTAACTTTTCAAACATGAACAGCAACTATATAAATAAAGATATCGATACCTCAATCAGTAAGGAGGGTAGTTGGTCTAATTACAGCAAGCCGAATGAGTCTGAATTAAGAACTACATTGACCCAACTTCAATATGAAGTCACTCAAGAAGAAGGGACCGAACCTCCGTTTAAGAACGAGTATGATAAGAATTACGAAGCTGGTATCTATGTAGATGTCGTGTCGGGAGAGCCGTTATTCTCATCTAAAGACAAATATGATTCAGGGACCGGCTGGCCTTCTTTCGTGAAGCCGATTACTTCAGAAGTTGTGACTCTACATGAAGACAAAAAATTATTTTCAACTAGAACAGAGGTTCGATCTACTTATGCTGATTCTCACCTAGGTCATGTGTTCAACGATGGCCCAGTTGACCGCGGTGGATTACGATATTGTATGAATTCAGCTTCAATGCGCTTTGTGCCAAAAGAACAAATGACCGCAGAAGGTTATGGTTACTTATTATCTGAAGTAGAATGATTATATGTATCTTTAAAGTATACTTACTCACGTGAATATATTATTGAATTATGATTTGAGTCTCACTCTAGCCATCCATCAGTTGGCCAGTTCGGTACCTTGGCTAAGCTGTATTTCAGTTTTTTTGGCTGACTATGCACAGTATCTAGTATTGGGTGCTTTGTTATTAATTGCTTTGGTTTGGCCTGCTTGGCGACGGATAGCTATGTTAGCTGTGATCTCAGGTTTTTTGGCGCGCTATGGCGTGAAGTCGGTGATCCTTTTGTTTGTTGAGAGGAATCGACCCTATGTCGTTAATGAGCAAGTTGTACCACTGATTACACAAGTTTCTGAAGATGTCTGGAAGTCTTTTCCATCTGGTCATACTATTTTTTTCTTCGCTTTAGCTACTGCCATCTATCTACACGATAGTAAATACGGTAAATACTTTCTAGTCTCGGCTGGTCTAATTGGCATCTCTAGGGTGATGGTTGGGGTACATTTTGTCAGTGATGTTCTAGCGGGGGCCGTCCTCGGTGTTCTCGTTGGTTATTTAGTTGTATGGCTATATAGAAAATTCAGTCTGTGACTCGTCTGTTTATAAGTCAGGTGCCATACTCACCCTTGGCTCTATATACTTAGCTGAATGAAATACTCTAGTCTGATGCTTAAGTTTGGTTTTTTCGCTTGCTTCTTTTTTGTCGGTCTATTCGGTTCATATCAGCAGGCTATGGCTCATGAAGTTTATGTGTTGGAACAGGAGACAATCGATAAGGCGATGACGAATCCGCCCTTGCCGGTTTTCTCTATCGTTGTTGCAGACGTGCCACAATTTTTCTTTTGGGCTTTTTTAGCTTTACTAGTCCTGTCCTTCGTCGGTGTCTTATCGGTTTCAAGACGACTTGAAGTTATCTGCGACCCAACCTTCAGGCGCATGAAAAAATATGCACCCCTAATTGGGCGGGTCACTTTAGGACTGAGTATCTTAGCCTCGGGTTACTCTTCTGCTCTGTTCGGTCCTGAGTTGCCACTTAGCTTGTACTTACCTGATTATTGGATTTTAGCTACTCGGATTTTTCTCATGTTGGCAGGAGGGTTGTTAATTATTGGTTGTTGGACTAGGTCGATTTCATTTATTTTGATTTTGCTATTTATAGCTCTGATATTCAAGTTTTCAGCCTATATGTTGACTTACGCCAATTATTTGGGAGTTATGATCATTGCCTTTGCTCTGGGTAGTAAAATCTTCGCCGTCGATAAATACTTGAGACCATGCTCAGTTAAGATATTTAAGGGCCTATTTGATTTTATTGAAGACCACGCCTTCTTGTTATTCAGACTGGGATTCGGCTTATCACTTTTATATGCTTCATTTTATGCCAAATTTTTTCATGCGCAGTTAGCGATAGAAACAGTGGTTCAATATAACTTAACTGATTATCTACACTTTAGTCCCGAATTTATTGTTCTAGGAGCTTTTGCTGTTGAGGTTCTCCTGGGTACACTTTTCATTCTCGGGCTTGAAGTTCGCTTTGCGGCCTTATTCTTAATGATGTTTTTGATACTTTCACTTTGGTATTTTGGCGAGACGGTTTGGCCACATTTTATTCTTGCTGGTGGTGCTTTGACAATATTTGCTGAAGGATATGATAAGTACACCCTTGAACGGCGGTACTTAAATCGTCATCAACGCCGTGAGGAGGAACCGGTGTTTTAAGTGGCTTTTTGTTGTTGAATTTGGATAAAACAGATAATTGATTTCGATAGTTCGCGTCTGGGTTATAATACCCAGGTTATGTCAATAAAAATTTCTGCAGATTATAAAAAGGCTTTCAAAGAAGCTGACATCAGAGGGATTTACCCCAGTGAAATTGATGATGAGGTGGCTTACTTCATTGGACGTGCTTTTGTTGATGAATATAAGTATAAATCAGTGGTCGTGGGCCGAGATATGCGTTTGTCCTCCCTTAGTTTAGCTAAGGCTTTCATTAAGGGAGTAACTGATGCGGGGGCGGAAGCGATAGATATTGGTCTGGTTTCTAGTCCGATGATGTACTATGTTTCAGGTACTTATAATCTATCTGGGGTTATGGTGACAGCTTCGCATAGTCCTAAAAATTTTAATGGTCTAAAATTGGTATTTCCTGGGGCTAGACCGTTAACAGAAAAAAATGGTTTGAAAGCTATCAGAAAGCGTCTAGAGAGTGGGAAATTTTTGGAGATAAAAAAACCGGGTCGAGTAGTTCATAAAAATATTGAAAAAGGTTACCAGAAAAAAGTCTGTCGGGGAGTTAGACGTAAAGACTATGAGAAACTTAGTCTGGTCTTTGATTGTGGTAATGGTATGGCGGGTAAGATTTTGCCACTATTGCGAGAGAAATTCCCGATCGATTTTTTTGCACTCTTCCCCGAATTAGACGGGAATTTCCCTAACCGTGGATCTGACCCGACCCTAAAGAAAAATCAGAAAGTCATCAGTGAGTTACTGCGGGCGGGTGGGTACGATTTTGGTGTGGCTTTTGATGGAGATGCTGACAGAATCGCTTTCTTCGATGAAAGTGGAAATTATATAAATAGCGCAGTGATTGGTGCGGTCATTGCTGATCACTTGCTAGTCAAAGAGCCAGGGGCAAAGATTGGCTATACCAATATGACCAGTCGGGTTTATGAAGAAGAAGTGAGAGCTAAAGGTGGGAAACCAGTTCTGATGCGGGTTGGCCATTCATATATTAAAGAAACCATGCGTAAAGATGAAGTGTTGTTCGCTTGTGAGCACTCTGGACATTATTTTTATCAAGAATACTTTTATACTGATTCGGTAGAGTTAACTCTGCGGTATGTCTTAGAGGCCTACAATTTGGCACATACAAGAGGATTATCATTTTCAGAGCTGATGAAACCGCACATGAAGTATCACCAGATTGAAGATGTTATGGTCATGGTAAATGATAAAGCTAAAGCCTTAAAGCAGTTAGGGGTCTATTTAGAAAATAAAAAACCAAAACAGTTAAGGAAATTTGATGGATATAAGGTCGACTTTGGTACTGTCTGGGGGATTGTAAAGGGTAGTGTAACTGAGCCAGCTATCAATATCGGCTGTGAGGGAGTCAATAAGAGAGAAGCGCTAGCCCTACAAAACGAACTAATAGAGTATACTAAAAAAATAGCCAACGACTAGCCAATTTCGTCAAATTAAGCTAGGATGGCCAGCATGAAAGTTGAATACGAATACATATTTGGCAAACACGCCGTGGCGGAGGCTTTGAGTTCGCGTCCGGACGTGGTGAAGCAAATATTCTTGGATGAGAATTTTAGTGACGCTGGTTTGTTGAAAAAAATTGAAGGACTTAACTTGAGTGTAAAGCTTTTAAATCCGAAGAATCCACCTCGTGGTATATCGGCTAATGCCACACATCAAGGAATCGTGGCTGGGATTCTTCCAGAAAAGTTGATGATTCCCTATAAAGAGTTTATCAAGAGGCTGGAAATCACACCCCACACCGCGGTCTTGATCCTTGGGGAAGTTCAGGATCCACATAATGTAGGGGCGGTAATTCGCTCAGCGGCCGCTTTTGGCTTAGCTGGAGTATTGATACCACCTCACAATCAAGCACCAGTGACTGGGACGGTAATCAAAGTATCTGCCGGAATGGCATTCAAGATACCGCTTGTAGCGATTAGTAATGTAAATAGCGTTGCTCGTGATTTACAAGGTAGGGGATTTTGGATGTACGGACTTGAGGGAGGTGGTACTGTTTCTACTACAACTGAAGTCTTCGATCGACCATCGGCTTTTATCTTGGGTAATGAGGGTAGTGGACTGCGTGAAAAGACTAGAGAATTGTGTGATGCTTTGATATCGATACCGATTCACCCTCGCTGTGAATCCTTAAATGCGGCATCAGCCACTGCCGTAGTCTTGGCAACTTGGAGCGCTGGTCATCAAGAGGCTCTGATTAGCGCTAACTCCAAAATGGATATGATACAATATCCGACAAGCGATCACTCTTAGGCGTGGTGGTGTATGTAAACGTTAATATTTAGTTATGCAAGAAAACAACCAAAAAGACACTGAAAATAAATTAAATGATTTGATGCAAGACGGTATAGCTCCAACAGAAGTCAAGCAAGAACCAGCAATAGAGCCGGTCGCTGAAGACTCTGGTAGTATTACAACTGATAAGTCTGACGCTGTCCAAAGTGAACAGTCTGATACTTTTTCAGATGAGGGGTCAACTATGGACACTACACCACTGTCGACTTCTGCCGGTAGTTCTAACAACATCGTTAGTTTTTTAAAGCGATATGGTTTGATGGCGGGGGTTATTGTAGTCATGGGATTAGGATTACTTTTTCTCCTAGAGAAATAAGGCCGGGTAGATGTCGGTCTCTCTAGTCTATTTAGTAGTAACCAACCAGCTGCAATAGTAAACGGTAGTAATATTTCTCGAGAAGATTACGATAGTAGTCTCAATCAGTTATTACAAGTAGCGGGAGGTCAAGGACTTGATACAACCGACCCTGCGGTAGTAGAGCAATATAAGTCTCAAGCTATCGATACTCTAGTGAATGGTGAGTTACTAAAGCAAGCCGCCAAAGCTGAGGGTATTGTAGTGACAAGTGTGGATGTCGAAGCACGACTGGTACAAATAGCAGAAGGTGTCGGTGGTGATGAAGCGCTTAAGGCCAAGATGGTAGAGTTTGGAATCACTGAAGCTACTTTGCGACGAGACATCGAGAGTGAGATCCTGATACAAGGACTGTTTGACGTTAAAATGAATGTAAACGATATTGAAGTAGCTGAAGCCGAGATAACTAAGTTATATACTGATCTAGGTGGGGAAGGGGGAGGGTTACCACCTCTAACTGAAGTCCGTGAGCAAATCACTCAACAAATAAAGCAAAACAAGCAACAAGAGTTAGTCACGTCTTATATTGAGGAGTTACGTGCAAAAGCGACAATCGAGATTCTGGTCTAAGTTTAACTAGATTTCCACAATAGGCACCTTTCTGTAGAGAAAGGTGCCTATTGTGTTGGTGTCTGACTGTTATACTGATAGCAATATGGATAGTGAACTTTTGGACGTCATAAAAGCAATTAACAAAAAACCAAGCGAACGTTTGCATGCACTGCGGTCATTATCTTTGCCAGAGCGGAGTGCGGTCCTGCAAGAACTTTCTCCACATGTCCAACAAGCTCTACTGCATGAATTAACCAATCATGAGATAACTGACCTAGTGGACCATATGGATCCAAGGCAAGCAGAAAACATTCTGGCAAGAATAAAAGATGAAAAAAAACGCCTAAAGATTATTAAAAAGATTAAAACTGAAGCCCGCGAAAAAATCGAATATTTTTTACGTTTTCACCCCAAGGCCACGACTGCTTTGATTAGTTTTAATTATGTCATTCTCCCAAAGACAAGTACGGTCGGTGAAGCGGCTGATGCTGTCGATGAACACTACGAAGATACGGGCACTTTCCCTGAGATATTGTTGCATGAAGGAGGGACTTTGTTTGGTGAGGTACCAATGTCAGTTTTGGTCAGACAGAGAAACTCAGTTGTCTTAAGTAAGCACGCCAATCCAGTTACTAGTATCACTTATCGCGCAGAAGTAATTGATATCATAAATCTGTTTTCAGCTTCGCAACGCAAGAAAGTGATAGTGCTTGATCATGATGAAAGCGTTCTGGGAATTATTTATGCGGACGATGCGCTCAATCTCTTCGGTAAGTTACCCGTGGAATCACTTTATGACGTCAGTGGTTTGGATGAAAGTGAAAGACCGCTAGATAGTGCGTTAGTTAAATTTAAAAGTCGTTACCGGTGGTTGATTCTAAACCTGGCGACATGTTTCTTGGCGGGTTCGATGATCTTCTTCTTTAAAGATACTCTGGATAGCCTCGTAATCTTAGCAATGTATATACCGATTGTCGCTGGTATGGGCGGTAATGCTGGTAGTCAGACCTTTGCGGTCATGTTGCGTGGTTTGACGCTCGGGACAATTTCATTTAAAGAAAGTTGGCCGGCAGTAAAGCAAGAAATACTGGCTGGTCTATATAATGGACTCGTTATCGGTTTGATTGTGGCAGTTATCTCGTTGGTTTGGAATCAAAGTGCGATACTCGGTGTGGTCGTCGGCTTAAGTATGATCGGTGTCCATATTGTAGCTGGTCTTTTTGGAGCTTTAGTGCCATTATTCTTGAAACACATTAATAGAGACCCAGCAGCGACTTCTACCATTTTTATCACTACCGCGACAGATGTTTTAGGTCTTTTGTTCTTGCTTGGTTTAGGATCACTGCTGATGATGTAGTGTGGCGGGTTCATTATGACAGGTACCATGGATCAGCAGTTCGATATCGTTAATATCAAAATTTTCTAGATGTAGGGCTTTCTTTAATAAATCTTCATCTAGAGTGAAATGAATGACTCGGTCACAATCATCGCACTTGGCATGATGATGTGGGGTCTGTTGTACTTCATACAAACATTCTTCGGGACTCAGGATTATTCGCTTCACCATTTTTTTTGATACAAAGTAGTCTAAGTTACGATAGATAGTGGTGAGGTTCACCTTTGGCAAGAAGGACGAAACTGCAGTGGCAGAGAGGGGAGTATGTGCCTTGTTCAAAATCTCTAGAATCGCTTGGCGATGTTTTGTTAGTGGTTTCATACTGTAGAGTCATTATAGTATAAAGTTTTTTTTAAAAAATGCAAATGACTTGCATTTCCCTAAAAGGACTGCTAATATGATCCTTGTAAGTTTTAAATATGATATTAGAAATGATTTTGAGTGGTATCGCTGTGATGTCAGTTACATTTATTGGGGCTATTTTTCTCTATGAAAAAGCAGGAAATTTTGTACAAAGGCGTTTGTCCTACTTGGTAGCTATTTCAGCAGGAGTATTCCTAGTAGTGGCTATAAGTTTAGCTAGGGAAGTATATGAACTAAGTACTAGTGTAGCCATGAGCACTTTACTCATCGTTCTCGGATACTTTTTTGCTATTTTGGTCCAGAAGTTTCTCCCTGAATCACATCATCATCACGATAAAGATTGTCATGATTCACATCAAACAGCAGTTAAAGTTTTGATTGGTGCAGGTATCCACAATACCACTGACGGTCTGGTGATAGCTACCGCTTATTTCACTAATCCGGCCCTGGGTTTGGCGACAACTTTATCGATTGTGATTCATGAAGCCTTGCAACAGTTCTCTAAATTCTTTATTCTGCGAAAGGCTGGGCTAGGTGTTGCTAAAGCCTTACTTGTAAATTTTGCCGTTTCGGCTAGCATTATTTTAGGTATAGCCATAGGTTACTTAGGGGTGTCTACACCTGGTCTTGAAGTGTGGCTATTGGCTCTTGGTGCTGGATTCTTTTTCCATATTTTCATTAACGATCTCTACCCTAAGAGAGCGGTCTACGCAAATAAGTCTGAATTCTATAGACACCTACTATTAGTAGCCTTGGGAGTCTTCTTGATGGCTATAGTCACTGCTTTGGCTGGAGAGTTTTCGCATGGTCATTAAGACTGTGATTAAAGGTTTATATCGGTCAAAGCATGTAACATTTCTGTGTCCTTGTAATGGTGGTATAATTCTGTGGTATTAGGTTAAGACTATTGTTATGTTCTGGACTATCTTTTTTATCTTACTAGTAATATTGCTATTTTTTACTGTCTTTATAGTAAAAGGTAAGACAGCAGCAATCTTGGAGACTTTCGGTAAGCCACATACTCAAGCAGTCTTCCCCGGCTTACGGTTAAAGTGGCCAGCGCCAATCACTGTCATAGTGGCTAGAATCAATCTGCAACTTCAAGAGATTCATGCTGATGTTTCGGTGAAGACTAGTGATAATGCCTTTATGACTTTGCCTGTGAAGGTGCAATATCGAGCAAGTGATGATCCGGTCGGTGCTGTCAAAGCTCACTATGAACTAGAACAGCCTGAGAAGCAGATCACTTCATACGTTCTTAACAATGTGCGTCAGACTGCCTCGGGTATGGAGATGACTGAGCTCTATGCTAATCGTGATGCTGTCGAGCAACAAGTACAAGTCGCCCTTTCTGAGCAGTTCGCCCGCTTTGGCTATATCATCGAGAATGTACTAGTGGATGAACCACAACCTAGTGCTGAGGTACGTGACGCTTTCAATAAGGTAATAGCTAGTAAACGGCTGATGGAGGCAGCTCGCAACGAGGCCGAGGCTGAGCGGATCAAGTTGGTCGGAGCGGCACAGGCCGAAGCGGAAAGTAAAAAATTGCAAGGAGAAGGAATGGCGAAGATGCGCGAAGCGATAGCGGTAGGTCTAGAAGAGGCGATGAAGACCATGGCTAGAGCAGGTCTAAATCCTCAAGAATCTATCTCATTTCTCACTGACACTAACCGGATTGATGCTATTACGACCGCTTCAACTCATGGCAATGTAATTCTGATGGATGTCGGAGAACAAAAATCTATTGCCACCACCGCAGCTCTGTTAAAGGGTCTAGAGTCTAAAGGCAAAGTTTAATTTGCTGGGATTAAGACTTCTAAGTTCTAAAAATAGGTCAATTTAATCATGAACCTACAAACTTTCTTCACCTTATATTTCATTAGCATACCAATCTTCTTTGTGCTCGACATGATTTGGTTGGGGTTTGTGGCTCGTGGTTTTTATCAATCTCAGGTGGGTCATTTACTGAAGGAGACGAATTGGACGGCTGGTATAATTTTTTATCTAATTTTCTTACTAGGCTTGACTTGGTTTGCTACATACCCAGCGTTTGAGACCGGTGGTTATTTGAGGGTGGCTACTTTGGGAGCTTTGTTTGGTTTTTTCACCTACGCTACTTATGATTTGACTAACTTAGCTACTTTACGTGATTGGCCTTTAGCATTATCTGTTGTCGATATAATCTGGGGAATTATACTAGGTGCCACTGTGTCTACTCTGGCTACCTACATATATTCGATGTTTGCTTAGGCTGGTAGCTTAAGGTTATAGTGTTCCTATGAGTCGATTACGTAAATGGCCAGTCTACACTTTAACTATTGGTTTTTTGTCACCATTCTTGCTTTTGAGTGCTTATCTTTATTTTGTAGTCGAGATCAAGGAACCGACTCCAGAAGTCATGGTGGCTGATAGTAGACTAGCCATACCGACTAAGTCGAAACCAAATGAAGTTTTTTCTACCTCGACCGCTTGGGGTGAGATCTACCCAGATACCAAAGAAATGAAAATCGGCGATAAGGTAATAAATGTGTCCATAGCTGATTCTTGGCCAGAGCGCATTAAGGGTCTATCTAACACACCGTATCTCCCAGAGGATGTTGTAAAACTGTTTGTATTTGAGTCACTAGGCTTACACTCATTTTGGATGAAGGATATGCAGTATGCGATAGACATCATTTGGCTGAACCAAGAAAGTCAGATTGTGTCCATAAAGGAAAACGCTACACCAGAGTCTTACCCCGCTTCATTCGCACCAGCCAAAGAGGCAACTTACGTTATTGAAACTGTCAGTGGTTTTGTAAAAAAGTATAATCTAACGGTTGGAGATATCCTTGATTTACCAGAAATTGACTAATGCGAAATCAGTTCATCACCGGCTCAGTCTACGGATAGTTCACTATATAAAGTCAGGCTACGAATCCAAGTACCACTAACAAGTTTTACCTTGAGTAACCCGATCTTGGACGGTAAATTAAGACCGAAAACTACCAGGTGAAGTTGTAAGTTCTAAGTCGTGTACAGAAAGCATTATCTACTTTTTGGCGGAAGAGGAATCATGTAGCTAGTTGTTTCCATATATTTCTCGTAACTTGGCCCATATTTGGCTAAAAATATTTTTTCAAGCATTGGTCCTGTAACTTTAACTACAATAAATGTAATCAGTATGGGACTGAGTAATGCTAGGTAACCATAAGGAAGTGGTAACACGATAATGGCCAGACCCCACCAGACCAGAGTCTCGCCAAAATAATTTGGTCTTCTACTATAACGGAACAGTCCAGTCTGCAAGAACATGGATTTTTCTAGACCTCGTTTTTTTCTTTTTACAAAGTCATCAATTTGGGCATCGGCTACTGTTTCAAGAGTAAGCCCTATCACGAAGACTAAGAGTCCGATTATTACATTGGTAGCAAATAGACTGTCAGTCGCCTTAGTGGACCAATCAGTCAGACTTATGATTATAGGTAGACTGACGAATAAAATTATCAGACCCTGGAGCATATTTATTTGGATTAAACTCCTAAATAAAAAGTATAAACGACCTTTTTTCAACCATTCTTGGCGCCAAGAAGCGTAACGGATATCTTCGGCTTGACCATGATTTTTACGGTAAATTCTAACCCCGAGTCTCAGTGACCAAAGTGCGATAGCAATTAGAATTACGATAGTTAAAGGAGAGTAAGACTTTAACAGAAGGGCAGTAGCTAAACCAGCAATAAAGAAGGTCGGTCCGTATGCGATATCCATCAGGCTATTGTCAGACTTAAATTGGGATATAAGAAAGATACTAGTCGCAATGATTAAAAGACTAAGTGCGAATACGTTACTCACAGCTAAAAATGGTATATACATGATTTTTGTTTATCATAACAGATGATACAATAAAGTAGCTATGCCAAAAGATAGTACCAAAGAAACAGAACCAAAAAAACGAGCACCGAGAAAGCGCACTCCAGAAGTCAGTGCGCCTAAGGAGTCTAATGAGACGGTACGTAAAGCTTTACGTAAGGCGCCCACTACAATTTCTAATTCAACTCCAGTGACTAAAAAATCAAAAAAAGCTTTATACATTGTTGGTTCTATCGTCGTGATCAGCTTCGCTTCAGCTGTCTTTATTGGTAACTCAGATAAGGGTGAAATAAACATTACAGCTGTGATGAACGAACGTAACGCTAAGTTAACAAATCAGAATAATGGAAATCAAGCAGATAGTGTGGAGGGTGAAGCTAGTACAGAGATGATAGTACCAGTTCAAAATAGACAAGCGGTTAATCAGGGAGGGGGTCTAGTACCAAGTTCACCAGAAGACCTAGCAGAAGCAACAAAACAACCAGTGATCGAAGAAACAGAAACCGCTAGCTCAACTGCCTCGTCAACTGAATCTATGGAAGAGGAAGAAGCGCCTGAAGTTATAGATGAGACTGAGCCTAATGAGGAACCTGCAGATACTGATGTCTAGTCAAGAGGGGTAAAAGAGGCTGTCAGTTAGATCTTGCGACTTCAACTAGTCAACCTTTCATTGCGTCAGCTAAACCACTGCTTCAAGCAGTGGTGATAGATTAAAGGTTGTACCAGTCTTTCATATAATAAACATAGCTCCAGTGAGGAAGGCACTGAAGCTATGTCAACAAAATATAAACGTCTCGCACACACCGTGTGGTTGTGTACATACCACATTGTATTCTGTCCTAAGTACCGACACAAGGTACTCAAAGGCAAAACCGAAGTGCTATTACGCAACACTCTTTACCAACTTTGTTCACAAAAAGAACAAGTAGTGATCGAAGAAATAAACATTCAATCAGACCATGTCCATATGGTGATCAGTATTCCACCTAAGTACGGTATTTCAGACT
>JACCDV010291868.1_pt1 | contig 19450 bp, 10 predicted proteins | sample 7446131 | NCBI WGS metagenome assembly JACCDV01 (sample SAMN15323448, study PRJNA562643) | freshwater metagenome | isolation source: river surface water | place: USA:Blue River Watershed | collected 2017-08-17 | reverse complement strand
CCATGCGTGACAGGCATGTATTCTAACCAACTGAACTACCAAACCAGTGCTTGATTGCGAGTGCAAATATACTACGGTTTTTTATTCCTGCAAATATTTTTGCAAAAAAAATCAAACTTTTTTCAGTAATATCAACCAAACTTTTGTTTTTCAACCAAATACGTAAGTAAAATTTTTTCAAAATTTTCACTCAAAGAAACGGGTACATAACGAATTTGATACTGCATACACGTTGCTTCTATCGTTTTGAAATATTCTTGCACCGCTTTTTGATACGATTCTTGCGTATTTTCGGCAAATAAATTGATTTCTTCTCCTGTTTCTACATCAATAAATTTTCGAGGCGCGTTATCAAAATTGAAATTTAACTCAGTTTTTTCATCATACACATGAAAAACTACTACTTTGTGTTTGTTATGTTTTAAATGCTGAAGTGCTTTAAAAATTTTATCGTTTTCTTTTTCCGACCCTTCGGAATGAAACATATCCGTAAATAAAATCACCATAGAACGACGGTGAATATTTTCGGCAATTTGATGTAAAAAAGTTACGGTATCGGTTGTTCTAGTGGTTTTGTTTTGCGTCAACACTTCCTCCAGCTTATTTAAAATCATGCGATGATGACGCTCACTTCCTTTTTCTGGCGAATAATATTCATACGTATCCGAATAAACACTCAATCCAACCGCATCGCGTTGCTTTTTAAGCAAATTCATCAAAACTGCAGAAGCCAATACCGAAAATCCAATTTTGCTCTCATAAAACGGCTGATTCTCTTTTAATTTCGGATAATGCATCGAAGACGAGTTGTCTAAAATCAAATGACAACGCAAATTGGTTTCTTCTTCGTAACGTTTAGTGTATAATCTGTCTGTTTTAGCGTATAATTTCCAATCGATATGCTTGGTACTTTCTCCTGGATTGTAGATTTTATGTTCCGCAAACTCTGCCGAAAATCCATGAAAAGGCGATTTGTGCATACCCGAAATAAAACCTTCCACAATTTGGTTCGCCAAAAGTTCTAAATGCTCAAAACTGGAAATTTTTTCTAATTGCTGCTCTAAATTCATATCGTAAAGATAGAAAAAGATTTTATTTGTTGGTCAAAGATGATAGGCGAAAGGTTATAGTTAAAAAAAAGGCCCAACATACGTTGAGCCTATAAAATTGTTTTCCAATTCTAACTCAATTTAATTTACATAATTAATAGAAACAACTTCTGTTGTAAGTTGTTCACCGTTTTTAGAAAGTATTTGAATGAAATACTCATATATTTCTCCTTGAACAGCTGTTTTATCCAAGTAGTTTTCATTTACTTTATCAACTTCAATTGGCATAAAACCTCGTCCGGATTGTTTACGAAAAACCTCAATTTCATCTATTTCACTTGATTGAATTCCTATCAATTTCAAACTGATATTTCTAGAATTACTCTCAATATTAATTTCTAACTTAACATCTGTAATTAACTGCTCTTTAGCAGCGCTAATTTTATTTGATGGCTCAGAAACTAAATTTGCTGCATCTATAGCTACCACATAAAATTGAGAATCATTTGACCATTCTGCATTAACATTAAAAATAGTTGTTAAAACTGGTCTTTCTGTTAATTTAGTTATTCGTTCATTATCAATTTTAAAAACATCATATCCTACAATTGAATCGTTTGTTATAGGAGTCCACTCCAATTTTAATGTCTTATTTTCAACAATAGCATCAAGTAAAACAGGTGCATTTGGAGCAATTACATCTGGCAACTGAATCCAAGCTTCTGCAGTTTCACTAATGTTAAATGAATGATCAATTGCTGCTATTTTATAAATAAACTTATTCCCTGCTTTTTCAGGAAAAACATCAGTATATGAAGTTGATTTTAGTGGCGTATCATTCAATAAAAGCATTTCATTTTTATCATCATTTTTTAACCCTCTGTAAATTCTATATCCCTGAATATCATTTTCAGTATTTGCTTTCCAAGATAACGTAATCTTCCCTTTTTCAGCTCGCCCAATGAAATCTGACGGTTTTGAAGGAGCAATCAAATCTGGAACAAATACAGAAATAGGCATGGTTTTATTTGTATTTCCATTCTTACCAATAATTTCTAATTGAAAAAACAAGGTGCTAACTTGGTTAGGGTTGGTTTCAACTTTAAATGTTTTTGTGTCAAATGGAATATTATTTTGATTTATTTTCTGATACGTTTTTCCTTTGTCTTCACTTTTATATATATTATAACTTGCTGTACTTTTTGAATCATCAGTCCATTTAAAACTAATTTTACCATCTACATAATTCCCTTCAAAATTTTTAACTAATGAAGGAAGTGTTAAATCTTTAATCATAACAGACTGTTCTTCAGAAAATTGAGATTCTGTTCCGAAAAAAGTCACACCTTTAATTTGGTACTTATACTGGCCGGATTTCAAATTATTATCGACATATGAAACTTCATATTGATTGTTTTGTAAGTTTGGAAAAATTAGATTTTCATTTACCTTTTCTCCATTTTTATATAAATTATATCCGATAAAATCTTCATCAACTTCCCAAGAGAGATTTACACTTTGATTGTTTTGATTAAATGAAATTTTACCAATATTTACTTTAGGTTCTGAAGCAATTATGAAAGCTTCAGCTACTGTTTTTTGTGAATTTACATCAACTATTTTGTATTGATACTTTTGATTTTTCTCAACTTTAGAGTCTTCAAAATAAATTCCTCTATGAAATGCTAATTGATTATCAAAAACAGAACCTAATCCAAATAAATAATCAGCATAAGCTTGTTTATTGGCATCTTTTTCCTTTTTATTTTTAAATTCGATATAATCTTGATAAGATTTATCGCTCTTAAATTGATTTTTTTCTGTTTTTAATTCTTCAATCGTTATAACTGGTGAAGCTTGAATAACTTGAGTATTTAACTTTACCCATTCTCCATTAGTTTTTTTAAAAACATCAACTTTTTTTTCTTGATTTACATTTTCTGTAATCCATTTTAATTTTATTTTACCGTTATCATAAATAGAAAACAATTTATATTCTTGCGACCATCCTATTGAGGACAACAAAACAATACTTAAAAATGTGATAATTTTTTTCATTATAAAGAAAAATTAAAATTTTACAATCCAATATTAAATCCGTTATTACTTGACCAACTCGCATTTAAGTTAAACTTTGGCAACCATCTACTCACTTTCACATAGACACTTCCTTTAAATTCAACTGGATTAGGCATAGTTGCAATTAGATTTGCACCAGCAGAAACAGAACCTCCAACACAACCTATATACTTTACACAACCTTCAGCACTTGCTGAACCATTCATTGAAGCAGTACCAGTAGCTTGAAAAGGACTATAATTAACTAATAAATCTGCTGTAAATGTTGTTGCTAGCTTTGCTTTAGCAGATGCAACTCCAATATCAATACCTTTCCAACCAGAATCATAATATTCCGCCATGCCTACTGCAACTCTTTTTTTATCAAATCCAAAATAAACTCCCATTTTTAATCCACTTCCACACATTACCTCTGTAATAATTGGATTTTCTTTAGTTCCTACATACATGTAGAAATCATTAGCACCAAAATTAAAAAGTATGGAATCATCATTAACCAATCCCTCATTAATACATACAATATCAGCTACTTTACCCCAAACTTGACCTTTACCACTAAGATATTTATCTACCCAATTTAAACTTCCTCTTAATCTAGCTTGGATTAATCCATTAGATTCAGAATTTTCAGCCATCATATCTCCTTTAAGATAGTAATCAATACCCTTTATTCCCCAATTCTTAAATTCTAATACAATAATTGCACTACCATGTAATGTTCTTCCTTGATCATAAGCTGTTCTTGCGTATGCTTCTGCAACAATACCTAAAGAAAGAGACTTATCTGGCACTAGATTGGTAATTTTACCCAAATTATCATAGGTTGGCTTCATATGATAATACGATTTTCCACCAAAGCCATGAATTTCTAATATTCCAGGAACTACAGGAACAGTAATGTGTCCTTTTTGTTTAAATTCTACAAACCAATAGGTGTATTTTCCGTTATTTGCCCCAGTTTTACCAACAATCATTTTTGCAGATAATTCTTTAGTATCGGGTTGTTTAACAATATACTCTCCACCTAATTCAAAATAATTACCCCATATAGGATCATTTGTCTTAATTTTAAAACCACCACCTAATTTTTGAGCTCCATCTTCATAAGAAGCTTGAAATTCTTTCCCATCATCACTAATCTCAATATTATTTTCTACGGCACTGTAATATCCTTGATTATCAGAAGGACCTCCTTTAATATTACCAATTGTAGGTTTTATAGGGTCATTACCTAAATTAGGCCCTTGATTAGAAATGCTTTGGGATGGATCAAATTTCTTTCCTAAATACTTAAATCCGGCTTCTTTTTTTGAGTTTGTTGCAAATTGTTGTCCAAGAATTACATCTCCAATAAAAGAAAAATTAGCATTGTATTTATTAGCATCTCTTATAATTTTCATTTTATCAATTTGAAACGAGAAATTATAATAGGTTGCTGCTTTTTTTGATCCTTCACAAGACGATTCAGAATTTGGTTCAAAATTTTGATTAAATGAAATGGCACCATCTGATGCAACATACAAATTACAAAGCTCCATTCCATCACTTTCAACACCTTTTGATTGAGCATTTTTTAAAGTTAAATTAGGATATAAAACTACTGAAGTCCCTTCTAATTTTCCTCCATGAAGAGTAATATATGCGTAGTTTCCACCATTATTTTGTAAGTAATATTTTTTATCTGAAGAAAACGCAAGATCCATGCCTTGAAGTTTGTTCTTATCTACCTCAACATATAATTTTGCCCAATCATTAATAAACGGAATAAAAAGATTCCCTTTTATTAGCAACATGCTAAGCTGGTTGTTATTTAAAAAAAACAATGAATTATCTAACTTGGTCTTAAAACCACCAATACTTACTTCACTCTCTGATTTGGTTTCTGATTTTGAATAATTTTTATAACATGTCCCATCATGAATTACTTTATCAAACGTAAAAAACACAGGTTTTTGACTAGTATTTGATTTGTCAAATAATATTTTTACACCAAATTCATTGAAATTTAAACCAGGAGGGTAACTTTTAAATTTTTCGTCGATTTGACCACTGAATGATAATTTAATATATGCCTTGTTAATATATGCATTTGCAGAATTATCTTGATTTATTTTAAATTGAATTGGGTTAGAAAATGTAGTATCAAAATTCAAGTTTTTTTGATTTTCAAATGGTATCACTAAATTAGTAAATTTTGGCATAGCGTTACCAATGGCAACTACAGGTGTTGCATTAGGAAATTTCACTTCTCCTTTTAAACTATTTTGTGCAATTAGTTTGTTTATTACAACTTTTATTCCAATGGTTTCATCAAAAACTACTTCAATTCCGTTTCTTCTCACATTCATCATTTTTCCGCCTTTCAAAAACACATTACCTTCTAACTTGTTTTTAAAAGAAACTTTTATTTCTTGAGGTTCTTTTGTCTCAAAAGAATAATATTTACCAGATGAATATTTATCTAAAAATGGAGTATCCCATTTTAATCTAAGTTTACAAGCAGATATTCCTTCATCTTTCTCAGTAATAAAAACATTTAGTTGTTTGTTATATTCACCTTTTAAATTTGCAGTAGCTTTAAATTCTGACATAGTTGCCATAAATTCCCCTTCAGAGTGTGTATGTGTTTCTAACCAAACTTTATTACTTAATGTCTTACTTTCAACAACACCACTTGTAACTACCCAATTATAAACTTTTGCCTTTGCATTGTAAAAAACAGGAGAAAGTTTCAAGTTTTTGAAATTGACCGAGATTGAATGTCCTTTTTCCCATAATAAAATTGTACCACTACCAGAAAAATTATCTTTATCAGCAGAAGTAATATTATTAATTTGAATTAAATAATCATTAATTTTTAAAGTTTTTAGATTTGCCAATTCTGATTTATCTGCCAATGTTTCATAGTAATCAACATTACTTTTATCTAAAATTTTCCCTTGTTTATCAATTGCTACCACTCGCCATGCAAGTAAGCCATCTTTTGTTTGTATATTATTTTGGAAACTAAATTCATTAGTAGTACATGAAATGGATCCATTTAAATCATTAGAAAATAAATTTACCTTTTCTACATCTGATTTCTTTTTTATTTCAATTGATTGAATACGATATTCATGTACGTTACGAACAGATGAATTTGTCCATTTGAAAGAAACAATTTGTCCGGCATTAATTTTTTCACCGTTTATAGGTGAAATTAATTTCATTTTAGAAGAAACCTGACTTGATGGATTACTCACAATTAAAATAGGAAAGTTACTTGTTGTGTTATTGTTCACTTGAAATACGCAAACTTCACTATTTCCTTTATTTTGAATGTTTTGAACATCATTTGAAGCAACGCCTCCTCTAATTTCTGATGCTAAAAGTGTAACCCTCCAAGCATATTTCCTGTCTGTTCTTAATTTTGGCTGAGCTGGACCATAAACAAAGGACGGTATATTTGTTATTGTTTCAAAAAACACTGGTGTTGTTGCACTATTCATAGCTTCATTTGGATTTCGATTGCTAGGAATTATTTCAACTATTTTTAATTTGTATTGAGCATTTGGTCTAGCACCTGGCGATGGTAACCATGTAAATACAATATTTTGAACATTTGATTGTGTAATTACATCATCGCATCTTGGAGTAACTAACTGAGGCGGTAGAATTTGAAGTATCTGAAATGTATTACTACATCCTATTGGAGCTGGTTGACTTAATGCGGCTCCAGTATTATAGTCTAAAACTTGTACACAAAGAGTATAATTACCTTCAGGAATTCCTGAACCACGAAATAAATCATTCTTATTTATTCCAGATACAACAATTGAATTAACATCTAAATAAGTTTTCAAGTCTATACCAGTTAACATTCTTTGTTGATAAGCTTGTAATGCAATTGGAGAAACTGGTCTATAACTATCTGATGTAGCAACAGAAATACCATTATCCCCGGTTAAAGTAATTTTAAGCTTAACATTTACATTACTAAATGAAAGTAATGTTACAAGCACCCTATTTGGACTGTTTAAGTAGTCTGGCAAATAAGTAGAATAAGGGGGTAAAACCTGGGAAGTTACATTAACATTTGGACTTGTTTGTGCAAATCCAATTTGTAATTTAAATAACAAAGCAGTACAAAGTAATATTAATTTTTTCATTGCTTAAGATTTAAAAAGTATAGGTATAACCTAAGTCTATGTTGTATTCATTAAATTTGATTCCTGTTGGATGATCTGAATTACTCTTCAAATAAAATCCGTTTAAAGAAATTCCATTATGTTCATCAAGTCTGAAAATATTTTGCAAAGAGATATTGAGAATTTTAGCAAAATCTTCATTGTTAAGCTTTTGATTAGTTCCATTAACCGATAATGTGCTGGTAATCTTATTTTTCCAAAAAGCTTTTGAAGTATTAACTCCTAAACTAAATAATTCATTTTGATTTAATTCATTTTTAAAATCAGATAACATTACAGTTACTCCTATACTAAAACCCGATTTATTAAAAATAAAATTTGTATTGTAATTATAATTGTTAACGTCATATTCTGTGTATTGTGAAGTATTTGAATTTTTATCAATCAACCATTGTTTATTATACATCAACATATGGATATGCGTTATTTTTTCTTTAGCAAAGACCAATCTTGGCATAATCATCATATTTTGATTAACAAAAGTCTGTTGTGTTGCTTGATTTGGAATTTTTAACCCTTTTACTTGATCCGTCGAATAATTTGAATAATTACCTTGAATTCCAAATATTTGACTAAAATTCCAATCTAATGTAGCACTCCCAATCCATCTTTTCGTTGTGTAAGATCTTTTATTCAATAAATTATCACGTTGGTGCCCAATACTTGAAGTGATTCGAAGCTTATTTTTAAGCAACAATAATGTGGGTTCAAGAGTTATATTTTCAATGTCGGTTTGAAAAAAATAAGTCCCCATGCTTTGATAATCAGGATCTACTCTTCTATACCTAGCCTTTATTTTGTATGTATCAAAATCTAACCTAAATTCTGTTTGAAAAGAATTAAAAAGTTGGGTAGAAGAATTAATCGTAATTATAGATTTAAACTTGTCTAAAAAAATCAATTCTTCAGATTCTTCATAGGAACTTCTAACATCTCTGGTGTAAATACTTGAAGCTACGTCAAAATCCCAAAAAAATCTATTAGACAGTTTTAATTTTGATGTAATCCCAAAAACAATATTTTCACCAGGTAAAACTTCTGAATTTTGAGGAACTTGAGATAATGAATTCACATCATCATTAGCTTTTAGAAAAATAACATCAACAAAACTTGTTTGGGTTCCATATCCTATTTTAGAAGAAAAACCCATCCTTTTAAATGCTGGAGTTTGAACTTCTAATGGATTGTTCGATTCTTCCACAGCTCTATTTAATCTTCCATAGAGAAAACCAAATCTCATTTTATTAGGATTCAATTCTACTCCCGCCCCTAAAATAGTTTGTCCTCCCCATGTAAATGGAGACCATTGAATATTAGAATAGCCTAAATATCCTTGTATCCATTTATATTTAGGAGCAATTCCAAATTGATTAAATGGTTGTCTAAAATCACGTTCTTGTTCACTTACTATAAATGAAAAAGGTATTTCAACACCATAAATTTTTAACATTGGAGCTCCTGTAATAAACCAAGAAAAATCTTTTCTCCTCGGATCTATTCCATCTGCGTTATACTGTGAACCAAATAAAGTTACAGAACCAGATAATTCAAAGGGTTTTATACTATCAAGTTGTTCTAAATCTTGGCAAAATGATAAATAAGAGAAAAAGTAAAAAAATGATATTAAAATTATTCTCCTCATAATGAATTAATTTTTTAGCAAAATTGCTACATTTGAAATGTTAAGAAAATCAAAAAAGGACGAACAACATTTTCTATAGACTAACAACATCATTTTATTTAAAGTTTCAAATTCACATATGTTTAAGCAAAAATGTATAATTGTAGACGATGACGAATTAGATAGATTGTTAATTCAATCTTTTGTTAAGCGCTTCGACTTATTTGAATTAGAAGCGGTATTTAATGATGCTGAATCTGCATTAGAATATTTAGAAAATAATCAAGTAAACATTATCTTTCTAGACATTGAAATGCCAGGTGCTTCTGGTATCGATTTAAGAAAAAAAGCGCTTCAAGTTCCAATCTGTGTTTTTATAAGTTCTCATTTTGAAAATGCAGCTGAAACCTTTGAAATTCAAACCCTTGATTTCATTGTAAAACCCGTAAAATTTGACCGATTTGAAAAATGTGTTGTAAGAATTAAAGAATATTTAGAGATTAATACCAAGGCAACACTTTACGAAGAATCAATAGGAGGAGATTGTTTTTATATTAAAGAAGGCCATGAAAAAGTAAAGATTAAAATTCATGAAGTAATATATCTTGAAGCATTAAAAAACTATACCATTATTGCTACTGAATCGAAAAAACATTATGCTTTAAAAGGATTTGGTGAAATTTTAAAAGAAAATCATTTTAAAAACTTTATTAGAATACATAGAAGCTATGCTGTTTGTAAAGACAAAATAGAAAAATTTTCTTCTCAAGAAGTTTTTTTAAATAATGGAAAAAGTTTACCAATTGGTAGAAATTATAAAAATTTAATTTCTTAAAATGAAAAATATATATCTTAAATTCGTCATTTCATTTTTGATATTACTTACTACTTTTGAAATTAATGCACAAAGTATTGATTCCTTGGTTGCTATTGCTAACAAAGAAATATCCCAACAAAAAAAAGTAGACAAGCTTAATGAACTATCCATTAATTACAAATCCAAAAACTATACTATTTCTAAAGAACTTGCAGTAAAAGCTGAAAAAATTGCAAATAAAATAAATTATAAAGATGGTGAAGCATTAGCGTTAAGAAATCAAGGAATTGTCTTAACTAATGAAAGTAAAAACGAAGAAGCTTTAAGCATTTACACCAAAGCCTTAACACTCACAAAAAACAAAAAAATTATTGGTCAACTATACGGCAGTATTAGTCGAGTTTATACTAATAAATCAGAAATCATAAAAGCCTTAGACTATTCTTTTAAGTCATTAAGCCTTTTCGAAGAAATTAAAGATTTACAATTGCAATTTGTTTCATTATATAATATTGCCAATTTAAATTTACAAATGGGCAATACTGATAAATATTATGAATATAAAAATAGAGCTATTGTATTAGATAGTATTATGAAACTTGAAAGTGTAAAAACTCCTAAAACAATAGGTCCTTTCTTAGAAATAAAAAAAATATCACAAAAAAAACATGATACCACTTATAAAACACAAAGTTACTATGAATCGAAAATTGCAGAAGCAACAAAAAACAACAACTTACCAGATCTTGCAGAATCTTTAATGGCTGAAGGAAAAATTCAAACCGAAAACAACAATTTAGAAAAAGGAATTGAATTATTAAACTTAGCTTTATCCATAGAAACAAAACTAAACAATCCATACCAAATAGCACTAACCAAATATTTATTAGGAAATGCTGAAAAACAAGTATATAAAAAGCAAAATCTAATAAAAAATTTAAATAATGCAGAAAAGTATTATTTAGAATGTCTTCCCTATTTTAAAAAAAATAAATTAACAATAGACGAATTAAGCACTTATGAAAATTTAACCGATTTATATGAGCTAAAAGGAAATAATCAAAAAGCTTTAGAATATAGTAAACTCGCATATAATAAATACCAAACTATATTTAACAAAGACAACAAACAAACTGTAAAAGATTTAGAAAACAAGTACAAACTTGAAATAAAAAACAAAGAAATAGAAATCAACCAATTAGAATTAAAGGATTCTAATAAAAAACTAATTATTCTAATTATTGTTTCTGTTTTTATGAGTTTAATAGGAGGTTTACTTTATTACCAAAAAACAAAACAGAAAAAAACAAATCAAAAATTATTGGCATTAAATCACGAATTAGATCAAGCTAATAAAGTTAAAACACGATTTTTCAGTATTTTAAATCATGACTTAAGAAGTCCGGTTGCTAATCTTATTCATTTTCTTCACTTGCAAAAAGAGAATCCTGAATTACTAGATGAAGTAACTAAAAAACGATTTGAAGAAAAAACTATGGAAGGGGCTGAAAACCTTCTATCATCAATGGAAGATTTATTATTGTGGAGCAAAGGTCAAATGGAAAACTTTAAACCACAACCAAAAAATATCAATGTAAATCAATTATTTGATGACACTAGAAAAGTATTTTCCGGTTACCAAAACATAAAATTTGAATATCTAAATCCAGAAAATATTGAAATTTTTACCGATGAAAACTATCTAAAAACAATAGTTAGAAATTTAACAAGTAATGCTATCAATGTTTTTAAATCTACTTCTAATCCTACAATTACTTGGAAAGCTTGGCAGGAAAACGGAAATTCTTTTCTATCTATAACAGATAATGGCCCGGGAGCGAGTTCAGAACAATTTAAAGCGCTCTATGATGAAAAGGAAGTAATTGGAATAAAAACAGGTTTAGGCTTGCACTTAATTCGGGATTTAGCAAAAGCTATTAATTGTAAAATTTTAGTTGATTCAAAAATCAATTCTGGAACTACATTTACATTGAAATTATAAAAAAAGCCCAACTTTCGTTGAGCCTAATTTCTTCTTTTTCAAATATTATAGTAATGCGTCAATTGCATCTGTATACGTTTTCTTTGGAGCAACACCAACTTGTCTTCCCACCACTTCTCCGTTTTGGAATACTAAAACTGTTGGGATGTTTCTAACTCCGTATTTTGCAGCAAATTCTTGGTTTGCATCTACGTCAACTTTACCAACTACTGCTTTTCCTTCATATTCTGAAGAAATTTCGTCGATAACAGGACCCACCATTCTACATGGACCACACCAAGCTGCCCAAAAATCTACTACTACTGGTTTATCTGATTTTAAAACTACTTCCTCAAAAGTAGCATCTGTGATTGCTAATGCCATATTGTTTTTCTTTATGATTTTACTTTATTGATATGCAAATTTAGAAATTTAATTGAAATGAATTCGCTTTTAAAAATTAGTTTTTGTTATATAAATATTGTTATAATTGATTAAAATTTTTCATTAAGCCCAAAAAGGAATATATTTTTTGTATTTTCTTGAATTACTCGTTGGATCATCATCTTTTATTAGTCCTTCATTTATTGTATCTTTAATAATTCTTGATGCAATAGCAGAATTTTGCTCTTCAATTTGAAAGCGTTCTCTTAAACTTTGATTAGTCATGATATCATTCGAAACATATCGTAAGCAAGCATGTTGATAACAAGCTCTTATTTTATCTTTCTTATCCAATTTACTTAAATCTTTATAACTAAAAAGTGTTATTCGAGTTCTCTTTTCAGAAACAATAAAATCTACTGCTGGTAATTGATATATTTCATTATAAAAAATTACTTTATCAATCCCACTCCCTTTTTCCTCACATATTCCAAACCTCCTTAAAACATCTGCAAGCCGTTCGTTTCTAGAAACGTATTCATCAATGAATCGTTGTGGGGTAATTAGTGGTATACCAGGATTCGAAATTTCAATTCTATCAGAAAATATTTCTATCATTGGAAATCCTTTTTCACTAAAGTCTTGATGAATAATAGCATTTGCCACAAGTTCTCTTATTGCAATTTCGGGATACATTCTAGTTTCGCTTCTTAATGCCCTTCCAATCTCTTCGTTTGCCGGAAGTTGTCCATTAACCCAATCTATTAGCCCTTCAAAACCTACTGCATAGCCTCTTTTCCCAATCTGTTCTCTTATAGTGTCTATTTTATTTTTACCTTTATAAACAATAACCCGAACTGCTTTTCTTCCCACTTCCTCAAACTCATCCAAATTCTTAGCTAATAATATGGCTCCTAACTTTGTTATATCATAAGAATCTTTGTTTTTTTTAATAAACTTTTCTGAAACGAATTTTTCTAATACTGCATCCTGATTATTAGGGTAGGGTAATTTTAATAATTCAAAATATGTTTGGGTATTTAATAAACTAACAACTTCATTCGAAGTCAATTTTTGTTTTACTAATTGCTCTTCTAAAGGCTTAACTGGTTCTTTTCTCCATATTTTAGCTTCTTTTTCTGGGAATTCATTTAAATTTCTTGTATAACTTGAAATCCTTATATAAGATTTATGAAAAAAGCTTACTGGTCTATTTAATGCACTTGGAATAATTACTAATGAAATATTCACTCCTTCTTTGTATTCAAAATTATAAGATCTAAAATCTATCTTTGGTTCTAATCTATTTATTAGCCAACTTTCTATATCTTCTTTCCCTTTTTTCGCTGATTTAATATTAAATGTTGTACCTAATATTTTGTGCGTTTTATCTTCAATTCCGTAGACAAGATATCCAAAAGGCTGATTATGTAAACATGCTCCATTAGATAATGCTGAAATTCGCTCTCCTATTTCTTCCGCTGAATGATAGTTGTGCTTAAACTCAACCCATTCGCTTTCGTTAGGTTGTTTTACCAAATCATTTACTATACTTATTAACTTTTCTTGTTCCATAATCAAATAACCATCAAATAAACTTCTCTTTATTTATAAGGGTTCTATACACATATATTATACTTTAATCAAATAACCATCAAATAAGATTATAAAATTGTTAATAACTTTAATTAACAAATTATTTCTTCAATACGAAAACTAATTTAACTTGAAACTCAACTGCATTCGTTCTAATTCTTGTAATAGTTCCGATGAAATTTTAACCTTTAACTTTCTACTCGGCATCACTAACTTAGTTTTTACTACAATTTCTTCTTTTTCTGTTGGTACTGCAATATCCATTTCTTCCATTTCATCAAAATTCTCTTCCATTTCATCTTCGGTATCGGTCGAAATCATCGCTACTGGTTTTTCTTCTACCATTCGTTTGATTTTTTCCAACTCCATTACTTCAAAAGTCACATTATGATCTCCTTTGTGTTGGGTAAAAATTTGATTTAATTCCGAAATAACACCTTCTTTAACATCATTTATCGCTAATTGAAGTACGAGTTTTTTGGCGAAAGTTGGCAGCACATCCGCCAACATTTTCACATCAACAAACTGAATTCGTGGATCCGATTTTTTTCCAGTTTCTCGGTTAACCCAACCTTCTTTCACCGTAATTTTAAAATAGGCAAACTGATTTTGCAGTAAGAAATGACGGAACTTTAAATACTCTTCATCAAAAATTCGGAATTCAAAACTTTCATCATAACCTTCCACTACAAATGTTGCCCAACCTTTTCCGTTTTTAGCGGTTCGATGTTGTACATTAGTTACAATTCCGCCAAAAGAAAGGTTTTTCCCAACTTGTTGTTCTAAGTTTTTTAGACCTTCTAAATTGGTATTACAGAAATATTTCATTTCAAATTTATAATCATCTAAAGGATGACCCGAAATGTAAATTCCAACGACTTCTTTTTCTTTGGCTAATTTTTCCATCGTGCTCCATTCCTCACATGGCGGCACTTGTGGTTCTGCAATTTGTACTTCTGAAGCATCACCAAACAAACTTACTTGAGCCGAGTTTTCGTTTTCTTGAAATTTTGAACCATAACGAATCGCTTTTTCCAAGAACGTTATTCCATCACCATCATGATGAAAATATTGCGCTCGATGCGTTTCGGTAAAACCATCGAAACCGCCTGCTAATGCTAAGTTTTCAAACGCTTTTTTATTGGCAGCACGCAAATCAATACGTTTGGCTAAATCAAAAATGGATTTGTATTTTCCGTCTTTACGGTTATCAATTATGGTTTGAACGGCTCCTGCACCAACACCTTTAATAGCTCCCATTCCGAAACGAACCGCATAGTCTTCATTAACCGTAAATTTATAATACGATTCATTCACATCTGGACCCAAAACGGCTAATCCCATGCGTTTACATTCTTCCATAAAGAATGAAACTTGTTTTATATCGTTCATGTTATTGGAAAGTACCGCAGCCATATATTCCGCTGGATAATGTGCTTTTAAATATGCGGTTTGGTAGGCAATCCAAGCATAACAAGTAGAGTGCGATTTATTGAAGGCATAACTCGCAAACGCTTCCCAATCGGTCCAAATTTTGTCTAATTTTTGTTCGTCATGACCATTGGCTTTTGCTTGATCGATAAACTTAGATTTCATTTTATCCAAGACATCTTTCTGCTTTTTACCCATCGCTTTACGAAGTACGTCGGCATCACCTTTAGAGAAATTAGCCAATTTTTGCGACAAAAGCATCACCTGTTCTTGATAAACGGTAATTCCGTACGTTTCCCCTAAATATTCTTCACAAGCATCTAAATCGTAAGTAATAGGTTCTTCGCCATTTTTTCTACGAATGAACGACGGAATATACTCCAACGGTCCAGGTCGATATAACGCATTCATGGCAATTAAATCGGCAAAAACTGTTGGTTTTAAGTCCTTCATATATTTTTGCATTCCAGGTGATTCGTATTGGAAAATACCAACTGTTTCACCTCTTTGGAACAACTCGTATGTTTTAACATCATCAATTGGGAATTCGTCAGGATTTAATTCGATTCCTGTGCGATATTTTACCAATTTTACGGTGTCTTTAATTAAGGTTAGGGTTTTTAATCCCAAGAAGTCCATCTTCAACAAACCAGCACTTTCCGCTACCGAGTTGTCAAATTGGGTCACATATAAATCCGAATCTTTTGCAGTGGTTACCGGGACGAAATTCGTAATATCATCTGGCGTAATAATTACTCCACAAGCGTGAATTCCGGTATTTCGCATCGAACCTTCTAACACTTTTGCTTGTTGGATAGTTTCACCTGCTAAATCTTCAGAGTTGGCAATTTCGATTAATTCTTTAACTCGGTCGAATTCCTCTGAACGTAATGCTTTTTTAACTTCTCCTTCTTCTTCAGCTAAGAATCGTGCTAAATTCCATTTCGAAGGCATCATACCTGGAATTAATTTCGCAATTCTATCGGCTTCAAACAAGGGCAAATCCAATACACGAGCGGTATCACGAATGGCTGATTTCGTAGCCATTTTACCATAAGTAATAATTTGTGCTACTTGGTTTGCTCCGTATTTATTGATTACATAATCCATTACACGACCACGACCTTCATCATCGAAGTCGATATCGATATCGGGCATGGACACACGGTCGGGATTTAGGAAACGCTCAAAAAGCAAATCGTATTTAATTGGATCGATATTCGTAATTCCTAAACAATACGCAACAGCCGAACCCGCAGCCGAACCACGGCCTGGCCCAACGGAAACATCCATTTTTCTTGCTTCGGCGATAAAATCTTGTACAATTAAGAAATAACCCGGATAACCTGAGTTTGAAATCGTTAGTAATTCGAAATCCAAACGTTCTTGAATTTCGGGTGTAATTTCACCGTAGCGTTTTTTTGCGCCTTCCATTGTAAGATGACGTAAATAGGCATTTTCACCACGAACGCCTCCATCTACTTTATCTTCCTCTATTTCAAACTCATCAGGAATTTTGAATTTTGGAAGTAATACATCGCGATATAAAGAATATGGTTCCGTTTTATCGATGATTTCTTGAATATTGATAATCGCTTCAGGTAAATCGGCAAAAAGTTGCTTCATTTCGTCACCCGATTTGAAATAATATTCCTGATTTGGTAGTCCATAACGGTAACCACGTCCGCGACCAATTGGTGTCGCTTGTTTTTCACCATCTTTTACACACAATAAAATATCGTGAGCGTTAGCATCTTCTTTATTAACGTAATAGGTATTGTTGGTCGCAACTAACTTCACATTATGCTTTTTTGAGAAAGCTATCAATGTTTGGTTTACACGATTTTCGTCTTCTTGTTTGTGACGCATGACTTCCAAATAGAAATCAGCACCAAATTGCTCTTTCCACCAAATCAAAGCTTCTTCAGCTTGACTTTCTCCAACATTCAGAATTTTACTTGGAATTTCACCATATAAATTTCCTGAAAGCACTATTATGTCTTCTTTGTATTTTTCAACAATATTTCTATCAATACGAGGAACGTAATAGAAACCATCGGTATAAGCAATCGAGGACATTTTGGCTAAATTGTGATAGCCTTTTTTATTTTTTGCCAATAAAACCACTTGATACCCGTTATCTTTTTTGGTTTTGTCTTTATGGTCGTCACAAATATTGAATTCGCAACCAACAATCGGCTTGATTACGGTTTCGGTTGGTTCTTCACCATTTTCAATTAACTCTTTGTTTTTGGCTTCAGCAGCTTTGTTATGATTTAAAACGGCGCTTACAAAATGAAAAGCACCCATCATATTCCCCGTATCGGTCATGGCAACTGCAGGCATTTTGAACTTTGCTGAAGCTTTTACCAAATCATTAATTGCAATGGTGGATTGTAATACCGAAAATTGGGTGTGATTGTGCAAATGCGCAAAAGCAGCGTCTTTTAAATCGGCTTTTGTTGCATCTGAAATAGTGGCTTGCTCTTCTTCGTTTTGGATTTTTTGCAATCGCACTCTAATTTCTTCCGAAGCTTTTTTGAGATTGATGTGTTTTAAACCAATCAGCTGGATTTCGCCCGGATTATTTTCACGAAAACTTCTAAAATATTCTGGAGTTACGTCTAATTCTTCTTTGGTAAAAACTTCTCTTTTTATCAACTCTAAGAAACAACGCGTAGTTGCTTCCACGTCGGCAGTGGCATTATGTGCTTCTGCAAAAGGCTGATTGAAAAGGTATTGATGTAATTCGGTAAGTGTTGGCAACTTGAATTTTCCACCACGACCACCGGGTAATTTTAATAATTCTGCTGTAGTTTCAGTACACGTATCTAAAACTGGCATTTTGGTTAAATCGGTTCCAATTCCAAATCGGTAGAATTCGCAACCCATGATATTAACATCAAAACCAACGTTTTGCCCCACAATATATTTTGTTTTGGAAAGTGCAATGTTGAATTTCTCTAGTACTTCTGACAAAAGAATTCCTTGTTCCATTGCTAATTCCGTAGAAATACCATGAATTCGCTCGGCATCATAAGGAATATTAAAACCTTCTGGCTTTACCAAGTAATCTTGGTGCTCGATTAAATTTCCCATTTCGTCGTGTAATTGCCATGCAATTTGAATACAACGAGGCCAGTTATCAGTATCGGTAATGGGTGCTGACCAACTGCGAGGTAATCCTGTGGTTTCTGTATCGAAAATTAAGTACATCTATCTGATAATTAAGCTAAAGAAAAATATAAAGGCTGATTTTGAATAAAAACAAAAATACATTTTAAGTTAGTGAATGCCAATTTAAGTTATCAACAAAACAAAAAACCATCTGAATTACTCCAGATGGTTTAGATATTTGTTTTAGTTTAAATGTTAGAAAGTAGAAATTGGAATTTTGTAGAATACACCTTCAGAAAATGTAATCACATCACCATTTTCATTTACGGCATTAAACTTATATTTACCTGTAAACAATCCGCCTTCAACTTCTTCAATTTCGATTTCCCCGTTACTTTGTTGAATATTCAACACTCTGAAAGTAGCATTATTATTACCCCCAACAATAGTAACAATATCACCAGGTGTGTATCCAACACCTCTAGCTACAACCGTAATTGATGTAACGGTTCCATTAGTAGTTTGAGTAGCAACACGTAATCCTGAACCTGTTCCTCCTGTGGTTTGAGCTCCAGCAGCATTTGCTTGGTAAGCTGAACCTCTAGTAATCATACCTGAAACTTTGTAAGCAGGACCAGTATATAAACCTGTATCATAAAAATCAGAAAAACCTTCAAGATCATTAGAATAAGAAGCGTAATTATTTTGATTTGTAGTTCCTAAAACATAAACTCCAGGTAAAGAACTTGACGTTTCTAAAGTTACGGTTTCAAATTGAGTAAATGCTGTAATCGTCATAGCTCCACCAGCGTCAATAGTAACTCTAGCATCATTTGCTTTCCAATATACATCATTTTGTTTCGCTTGAAAAGCAGGTGTATTAGTTTGAATATCTTGCTGACAAGAAGAAAATACTACAACAAGTGTTAAAAAAGAAACTATTTTTTTCATTATTAATTTGGTATTCGTTTAAATAAGTAGGTAACAAAAATAACTTTTTTATTGAAACAAACACGTTTTCAGTAAAAAAAATATTTTCAAACAAATCATTCAGTTGTATCACAAAGTTTTATATATTTGCACCCTTAAATAACCGAGGTCGAGAACCTCAAATTAATCACAAGATTATGTCAGTAAAAATTAGATTACAAAGACACGGAAAAAAAGGGAAACCTTTTTATTGGGTTG
>JACCDV011202319.1_pt1 | contig 19459 bp, 18 predicted proteins | sample 7446131 | NCBI WGS metagenome assembly JACCDV01 (sample SAMN15323448, study PRJNA562643) | freshwater metagenome | isolation source: river surface water | place: USA:Blue River Watershed | collected 2017-08-17 | reverse complement strand
TCTGTTGGCTATAGGGAGTATCGACCCTCTCTGTGGCGAAGTTAACACGTTAAACAGACCGCCTGGGTAGTACGAGCGCAAGCTTAAAACTCAAAGGAATAGACGGGGGCTCGCACAAGCGGTGGATCATGAGGCTTAATTCGTCGATAAGCGAAAAACCTTACCGAGGCTAGAAACCATACTGCACGCTGCCAGAAACGGCAGAAGTCTTCGAGAGTGTATGGCAGGTGATGCATGGCCGTCGTCAGTTCGTGGCTTGAGCTGTTCCCTTAAGTGGGGAAACGAACGCAACCCTCGTTGCCTGTTACAAGTGTCAGGCGAGACTGCTCCCTCACGGGAGAGGAAGGTGAGGATGACGCCAGGTCAGCATGTCCCTTGATGCCTCGGGCTGCACTCGTGATACAATGGGACGTACAAAGGGACGCAATACCGTAAGGTGGAGCAAATCCTGATAAAACGTTCCCCAGTTCGGATTGTGGGCTGCAATTCGCCCACATGAAGTCGGAATCGCTAGTAATCGTGAATCAGCACGTCACGGTGAATACGTTCCCGAGCCTTGTACTCACCGCCCGTCAAGTCAGGGGAGTCGGGAGTGCCCGAAGTGCCAGTTTATCTGGTCCTACGGTAAGCTCGATAACAAGGACTAAGTCGTAACAAGGCACGGCTAGCGGAAGCTGGTCGTGGATTAATTCCAATTGGACACGTCGTTGCAACCTGGTAACAGGAAGCGAATAACGGCTAATTGGTCGATGTTATGTGCCTCAATTGAGCACATAACGAGAGATGATACTCAATTCTCTGAAATGGTATCAGACACTAGGGAAAGACCAGCCGCAAAGGATAAGACAAAAGAGCTTGTGAACTTTTAAGCAAAAATTATTTCATTATTATTTGTAGCAATACAAAGAAGTAGTGGAATAATTTTTGCTTAAAAGAAATTTCTCCTAAAAATAGCCGTGTGATTTTCACCACAAGGGTACTTCCATTTTTATGGTCGCGCTCTCGCGCTTCCTAAAAATTAGGTCGCAAGAAAATCACACGGCTATTTTGTTACTCAACTTTATTGGTAGTCACACGAGTTTGAGCCAGTATTAAATGAAGATCCAGGTGGACAGTTTACATTTTCTGCTGGTCCGCCGTATTGAGGTGGTAGAAGATTGATAGGTTCTCCGGGCTGATCGTTAGTGTCGGGGGCTACTGGTGGATTTGGATTGCCTTGCGAAGGGGAACCTGAATTCACGGCTGGATTTCTTACAGGGGTTCTTTTAAGGGCCTCTTCATTTTTTTCTAGATAATCTGGTGTTGGTGCACTCTTTCCACTGAACCCAAGGCTTCCCGCTAATAAATTTATAACTCCCCAAAATACAATCAGTACCACAAATGTGAGTACGCTATAAAGCGCAAGATTCTTCGCGTTTTCACGGCCGTCTTCTTCACTTCCTTGAATAACAAAAAAACGAATGACGTTAATTACGAACAGAAGAAATGCAATTCCAAGAAGGGCAGGAATCAGAGTCTTGTTACTAAAAGCCAAGAAACCCTTGATAAAACCTTGTGCGCTGAGTGTCTGTGCCAGAGCAATGGTAGGCAAAACAGGGAAGAGAGAAATAATAGCAAGGACTTTTTTCATGTAACCTAAGTATACAACACAGGCCTCAAACGCCGGTTAACTTTCTATACATTGACTATTGTGTCAAATATGCTATAATATAACTAATGACTGGGTGCATAGTGCAATAGCCAGTCAGTGAAATTTCGAGGGGAATCCAAATGACGAGTTCAGAAATGAAATTCGGCGGCGCAATCTTTGCTTTGGCAATGTTGGCGGCGCATCTTTACTTCTACGAGCTAACCTGGGTCTATACGACCCCTGATGGAAGCTGTGTTGCTGTCGCTCGACACAATGAGTTGCGTAGCTGCGGCGGTGATGTCGCGAAGCTTCATCAGACAGCGATCGTGCCCTACGGTACGACCATCGATAACGTGTGGAAATGATGGACAGAAAAGCCATCTTCGCCGCTATCGCAGCCTTTGTGGTGCTGTGGCTTATCTTCGGATAGGTCACAGCACCCCACCCGTTCTTTGGCCTGAGAGAAATCTCATGGCCTTTTCTTTTTATACAGATACAATAAAAACCACTGTCCGCGCTCTAGGATTCGAACCTAGGGCCTTTCGAGTATCAGTCGAATGCTCTAGCCAACTGAGCTAAGCGCGGACAGTGGTTTCTACCAATGTGGCCAGAACTATAGCAGATTCTTCGGAAAAATGTAAGTCCTTCGGCCAGCGAGCGCTGGCGCTGTGCGTACAGAATAGATACTCACCCCAAGGGGGCTTCCAAGCTTCGCAAGGGGCGCGCCACACTTATGTTCCAGCAACAGTGGTTTTTATATTGCCTTCGGTGACTTTACTGCTCGAAGTCCAGGTTCTTCAGGTCTTTAGTATTTGTTTTTACCTTATCTTCAAGAGAGCCACTTTGTTGTTCGAGAGTTGAGGCATTGTCATTAAGTTCAGAAGTGAGCTTATAGACAAAAATAACAAAGAGAATAATGAGGCCCCAGGCGATGTAGGGGAATATTTTGAAGGATTCTAGTTTTCGGTCAGTCGCACGGCGTAGCATGCCGAAATTATAGCACTATAGATTTTTCTTCAGAATCACTTATGATGGTGCCATGAATTACGGAGACTACTTTAAGGGGAAGAAGGTGACAGTAATGGGGCTCGGCTTGCTCGGACGGGGAATTGGTGACGCAGCGTTTATTGCGGCGGCCGGAGCTGCTGAAGTGATTGTGACTGATAAAAAGTCGGCTGAAGAACTGAAAGAGTCGGTGGCACAGCTCGAACACTTTTCTAATGTAACGTTCGTGCTTGGTGAGCATCGGCTGGAAGATTTTCAGAATCGGGATTTGGTGTTGGTGGCAGCGGGCGTGCCGATGGATTCGGAATATTTGACGCATGCCCGCGAAGCTGGCGTGCGTCTAGTGCAGAGCGCAGCGCTGTTTGCGGAACTGTCGGGTATCCCGATTGTGGGCATTACCGGCACGCGGGGAAAGTCTACTGTGACACACATGATTCACCACACTCTCACAACCACCTTTGAAGGCAGCGTTCTTTTGGGTGGGAATGTGCGTGGTCTTTCTAATCTGCAACTCTTGAAACAGGTTGAAGAAGATTCGATTGCTGTAATGGAACTCGATTCATGGCAATTGCAGGGCTTTGGTTGGGCAAAGATTTCGCCGCAAGTGGCTGTTTTCACCAACTTCATGCCCGACCATATGAATTATTATCACAATGATATGGAAGCGTATTTCGCTGATAAGGCGAATATCTTTAAGTATCAAGATGACAACGATACACTGGTGACAACTGTTGAGGTGTTTGAGTGGGCGAAGAAACTTCCTGGTGCAACTCTCGGTCAGGAAGTGGTTTTGGTCGACGATTCGATTATTCCGGAAGATGCAAAACTGGCGATGCCGGGAGAACACAACAGGCTGAATGCTGCTCTGGCATACAAAGCGCTTGAAGCGCTGGATCTTTCCGAGGAGGAAATTTTTGCCGGGCTAGCGAGCTTTCCCGGTGTGGAAGGCCGTTTACAATACCTTGGTGAAATTGATGATGTGAAAATGTATAACGACAATAATGCCACGACACCGCAAGCGGTCATCATGGGAATGAAAGCAGTAGGGAACGTTGATGATAAAAATGTGATTTGGATTGGAGGGGGAGCGAAAAAAGAACTTGACACAGCGCTGCTGGTTGAAACTATTCCGGAGTATTGTAAGAAAGTAGTGCTACTGGAAGGGACGGGTACTGACCTCATCAAGAATGATATTGAATGTGAGGTGGTGGAGAGTGTGTCCGACGCTGTTGCGGCCGGGCTGGCCGCAGGCCAGCCCGGCGACGTCCTCCTTTTCTCACCAGGCTTTGCATCATTTGGAATGTTCAAAAATGAATATGAACGTAACGATGAATTTTTGCGGGTAGTGAATGCATTAAGGGAAGGTATATAAATCGTTGGCCTTGGACGTTTCCGCCCAAGGCCAGATGACTACCGTCGCTTGATTGCGATGATAGCGTTGCGTGTTATGTCTTTACGACGGTAGCTTGAGAGCGAAGGTGTCTCAAGAGTACAGGGTCCTTCATGGACAATGTTTTCTTTTGGCACGCCATGATGACTTAGGTCATGCACAATGACCTTGAAAAGATCCAAGCAACCATGCTCTTCGTCGGCGAATACCTCGGGGATTCTTCTGAAGTACGAGACATGTTTTTCTGCACCGGGCCCTTCGTGTTTAAAACAATCACCACAGATGTTGCCAGTCACTAGTGCGTGAACTGAGTGGGGGTGCTGTCGATGGTTGAGAACATCAAGTGCGTTATCAATCACGGTGTATCCGCAGTGCTCACACTCATTCAGGGTAGGATCAAGTGCTGGTCTTCCCATATGAACGAGTGCTCCATCGCCGGTTTCAGCATCAAACATAAAACCCGCCGCACAATCGGCAACCATGATAATCCCAGCAGAGCCAACCTCACGAAGGACTATGCCGTCTGCGTTGAGTATGGACTTGTAGTTTGCTGGGTATACCTGCTTATGGCCAGTATCGTTCGGGCCGCTAGCAGTGACGATTTGGGCAATTTTGCCGCGAAGTGCACCGAGTGACAGCGCGAGTTCGTACGAAGGTCGCGGGTCGACTTTCAGGCTTTCCTGCTGTCCGAATACGTAGAGGTCGAATCCTCCAATTTGATACTGAAAAAGTGGTGATACCATGTGATGTTTCCCTTGTGGACTGTTCCAAATAGGATAGTATGCTACGCTTTAGCCTATGTCAAAAGTTGAGCTTAAGGATATTTCCCGAATTCATTTTATTGGAATTGGTGGCATTGGAATGTCGGCTTTGGTGCGGTTTTTCTTGCATGAGAAGAAGCAGGTGAGTGGCTCGGATAGAGCACCTAGTGCGATTACTGAAGCACTATCGGAAGAAGGAGCATCTGTCTTTACCGAGCAGTGCGCCTCAAATATTTCTAAAGATATTGAGATGGTGGTGTACACCGAAGCTATGGCACAAGACCAAGAAGAGATGGTAGCCGCGCGAGCGCTTGGTGTACCAATGGTGAATTACTTTGAAGCACTTGGTATGGTCGCTAATCCGTACTATCTCATTGCTGTCTCTGGGACCCACGGCAAAACGACAACAACAGCCATGCTGACCGATGTTTTTGAATCGGCGGAAAAAGATCCAACCGCCATCATTGGTTCATTGCGAAGTAAGACCAAGAGTAACTTCAGGGCGGGGAAGAGCAAGTATGCGATTGTCGAGGCGTGCGAGTACAAGAGAGATTTTTTGCACCTTAAGCCAGACGTGCTCGTGATTACCAATGTTGAGTATGAGCACGCTGACTACTACAAAGATTTAGCTGATGTACAAGACGCGTTTCGTACTATGCTAGGACAAGTGAATGAAGGTGGGTATGTGGTGACTGATACCAAAAACCCTAACATCATTCCAATCATCGAAGGTGCCAAAGTGAAGGTGATCGACTATATGGAAGTGTTTGATGTGATGCAACCGCTCAAGCAGCCAGGGATGCATAACCGTATGAATGCAGCTGCTGCCAAGACGGTAGCCCTTCGCGAAAAGCTCGAAGAGGAAGTTGCAGAAGATGCGCTCCGCAGTTTCGCTGGAACTTGGAGACGGTTTGAATACAAAGGTGAGTTTCAAGGAGCTCCTGTGTACGATGACTACGCGCATCATCCAACTGAACTCAAGGCGACCTTAGCTGGTTTGCGCGAGCTCTATCCTGATAAAAATATTGTAGCTATTTCTGAGCTACACACCTATTCACGCACCGCTTCGTTGTTTGAAGATTTTGCCAAGATTACTGCACTCGCTGACCAATTTTATTTTCTTCCTATTTACGCAGCGCGCGAAGAAAATACTTCCGGTGTGTCAGTAAAAGAACTGGCAGTGAAGTCGCTCGAATACAATCCGCACACATCATATGTGCCAACCTACGAAGCAATGATTGATACCCTGAAACAAACAGTGACCGATAAAGACGTGGTTGTCTTTCTCGGAGCGGGGAACATCACTAAATTAGCGGGTGAACTTTTAGAAAGTTAGTATAAAATTGTCACAGCTCGCTACAGCCTATTTCTCCCCTGGAGGTCGAAATATGCTAAGCGCCTGTGTAATTTCGAAATAGTCGTACTACGTACTCGTTTTCTCAATTAAAAAAGCTCGTCGGCTGGAGAATTCCCTCAGGAATCCTCCAGCCTTCGAACTTTACTCGGCCGCCGTCTTTGCGTCAAGGGGCCGAAGCCGTTTCAGCCAGCGATGGCTTCTTCGGCTTCTTCGAGCGTGCTGGCGCGAATGTGCTTGATGAACAGCAGGAACAGCGTGCCCATCACCAGCGCCGCGATGCCGATTGCCTGATAGATGCTGTAGGATGCGCCCAGACCCTGCGAAAGGGAGAGCACCCCGAATCCACCAATCACTGATGTTTCGGCGAACATCCCGATCATCGAGTAGCTCGACATCTTTGACGTGTCGTCGAACTTCTGGCGACGCAGACGCATGGCGATGTTGAGGGACATCTGTGCCGCCGCAGCGACGACCAGTCCAGCAACACCGAACGAGCAGGCGACTTCGAAGTCGGTCCAACCGCCAGTGGTTGCTTGCGCGGCCTTGGCTGGTCCGCTCCACAGAGCATCCCAACTGACGGCCATGATGGCGACCATGCGGCGAGCATCATCTTCTTCGAACCCGAACAGGCGGCCAACGAAGGCCGAAATGCCGAAGATTGGTTCGTGGCCAATCCAGTCACTGAACACCTCGTAGATGAACAGGACGACGAAGACTGCACCGATGATGCCGAACGTCGGCCCGAGCCACGGCCAAGCCTGGGTTGCGCCCCAGAAGCCGTAATAGCCGACAGCCGGAAACCCGATGTGGGTCGCCATGATTGGCAGCGTCCAGTTCTTGAACGACAGGTCGTCGTCGCGGAACTTGGAGATGGTTGCGAGCATCACGTCGATAGCGATGCCGACACCCATCAGAATGCTGGGTGAAGCAACATCGAACCCAAGGAGCCATGAGGCCACGAGGGTCAAAAAGATAAGAATGGTGGCCATGAGAGACCCTTTCCTTGGTTGTGTGAGGAACGGAGGAACTATCCGTTTACATAGCGTAACACTTTGTTTTTTTTGTCAAGTGTACGTAATGGTTCAATACCTGTAAGGCCTAGGGCACCGGGTCGTCATATTTGCTATAACTATTACATATGAAAAAAGCACTTATCTTCGGGCTTATTGCCTTCTTACCAATGCAATCTGCGATGGCTTACTGGATATTCCCGCCGCAGGGAAAGGAGTATCAGCCAGTGCCGGCTACTGAGGTATTTTTAACCTATGATAACGAAACGCAGACCACCGTCATCAAGCCTGAGTGGTATGGTGACATGACGAAGTTTGGTATGGTCTATCCAACACCAAGTAAGCCGAGTGTGACTGCGGCATCTAATGAACTATTTTGGCAGCTTGAGGAAGCGACTAATCCGTGGGTGAATATCGGTGAGCCAGTGCCGTATGCAGCTGATATGACTGTGAAGGCTGCTCGAGAGTCAGCTGTTGAAGTAGTCGAGGAAAAGCAGGTGGCAGAATATAAAGTGACCGTGCTCAAGGCAACCAGTGCTACAGAGCTCACTAAGTGGCTCAAGAAAAATGGCTACAGTTACGACAAGACTGATACTGAGAAAGTCGAGTACTACGTAAAGCAGGGAGGATACTATTTTGTCGCCCTTAAGGTAGATGCGTCACACTTCACCGACCCTATCATGTACCCGATGGTTAAAGAGGCTGATGATTCCGTATCAAGTGAAGATGCAAAAATGGCAGTTCAGCCAGGTTGGTGGTGGGGTGAACTGTCTCCAATTCAAATTAGTTTTGCAACCGACAAACCACAGCTTCCGATGCGAACACTTAAGAGCGATAACACCGAAATGACATTCGACCTCTACACCATGAGTGAACAAGCGGTGTACATTCCAGGTGTAGATACTATTTGGAGTAATCGAGTAGACAATGAATTTTTGAAGAAGGCTCCAGCACTTGCTGCGTACAATCCAAAGGCTAAGTGGCTTTTGCGCCAAGAAGTGAAGTTCGTACCAAGTAAGTCAAACTCTGATGTGTACCTCACTCAAGCGTCGACTGATGATTTCACTACAGTAACCGCAGGGAAGCAGGCGCGGTTTAATCCGAAAGCCCTTGATGCCAAGACAGGAATTATTGCTGGGCTTCGCGGACAGGTGGTTACGACAGATGGTAGTGGTAACGCGTATGCATTTGGTCGCAATCTAACTGTTGGTTCAGTGGGAGAGGATGTTCGTCAGCTCCAGAAAATCTTGAACGCAGAAGGATTCTTAATTGCTAAGACCGGACCTGGATCGGTAGGGAATGAGTCTACCTACTTCGGGCCAGCTACAAAAGCAGCGCTTATGAAGTACCAAAACTTCTACAAGAAGGATATGGGAATTACCGCTGGTACTGGATACTTCGGTCCAGCGAGTATAAAGTTAATGAATCGGTAAGAGCCAGTTTAAAGTTAAATGTCAAAGCGGCGCCCCAGGGGCGCCGCTTTGACATTTTCTTAACGAGGAGTAGGATATTTTTGAAAGGGGAGAGATATGCGGTTCTTAAAGATGTGCGCACGTATTATCGAGCTTATCGATTACGGCGAACGATACCATTTGCTCAAGCAGTACGGCCGGGTGCCGTGAACTGTGCAGCAGAAAGCGGTGCATCGATAGGTGGGCCGCTTTCGCTTTTTTATACAGAATGCTAAGGTTGTTTCTATGAAAGAAGGAAAGTTATCATTAGTTGCTACACCGATTGGAAATCTTGAAGATATTACTCTGCGTGCCATTCGTACGCTCAAAGAATGTGATTATGTGTTGTGCGAAGATACGCGAGTGACAGGGAAGTTGCTTCACCACTATGAAATTTCAGCCAAGATGCACCGGTATGACGCGCACACGAGTGAAGCGGCTCACGCAAAGATCATTGAAGACTTAGAAGAGGGAAAGCATATCGCGCTTGTAAGTGACGCTGGTACGCCTGGTATTAGCGATCCAGGAGTGCTTCTTATCGAGCGCGCCCGCGCAGCGGGCGCGCTTATCGACGCTATCCCAGGTCCTTCAGCCGTCACTACAGCTGTGTCACTTGCTGGTATCGCCGGCAACCAGTTTTCATTTCTTGGTTTTGTGCCGCAAAAGAAGGGGAGAGAAACATTCTTTAAGTCACTTCGTGACTATGAGCATCCAGTAGTATTCTTTGAATCTACTCACCGAATTATTAAGACCCTCGAAGCTCTTGAGCAAGTGCTTCCTGAAACCACTGTTTATATTGGACGTGAACTTACTAAAATGCACGAAGAAATGTTAATTGGTTCAGCGACAGAAATCATCCGTACACTCACGGATACACCTGTAAAGCAAAAAGGAGAGTTTGTCATTATTGTCGACCGAAACTAAACCACGGTATACTGCTGTTCGTGTCAAAAGAAACTATTGTTTTTATTTCGGGAATACTCCTTATTATTGTGCCATTTCTTGGTGTGCCACTTAAGTGGCGGGAATATGTCATTGCGGCGCTTGGGGTACTCTTAACCTTCATAGGCTATGCGCTCCGTCGCGGACTCTACCTCAAGCATATTGAACGAGATGGAGGTGAACGAGCCACTGATTCGTTTGTTGAGACTACCGATAAGCTTTTTAGCGACAGTACGTTACAATAAATACGTATGCCAGCGTACGCGACACCATTTCTTCTCGTCGCCGCGATATTTACCGCTTTGAGCTTTTTTCCTGTCTCACTCTTTGATGTTCATGCAGACAAAGCTGCTACACAGCAGACAGCAGCTTCGATTGAAAGTGAAGTGAAAGCGTCAGTGCCGTCTGGTCCGGATACACGACCAGCTGTAAAGCATGTACCTCTTCCTGAACAAGTGAAAACCATATACATGACCTCGTGTGTGGCTGGTACTACTGATTTCCGCGACCGTGTCATTACCCTCATTGATGAGACAGAGGTTAATAGCGTCATCATCGACATCAAAGATTTTTCCGGTACGATCTCGTATCCTTCACAATTGGATGAATGGAAACCTGCGTGGGCTGAAGCGAGATGCGGCACCCCGCGCATGCGAGAGCTGGTCGAGCTGCTACACTCAAAAAATATTTATACCATTGCTCGCATCACCGTCTTCCAAGATCCTTTCTATGCACCAAAGCATCCCGAGCAAGCTGTACTTCGTAGTGACGCAACGACTGTTTGGACAGACCACAAGGGACTTTCATTTGTTGACGTTGCATCACGACAATACTGGGACCATATCATTAACCTGTCAGCTGAGGTCTATAATTTAGGATTTGATGAGCTTAACTTTGACTACGTACGGTATCCTTCAGATGGAAATATGACAGACACGTACTTTCCTCAGAGCATGGTGGGAGAGTACAAGATGGATAAGCAAGCCAACCTCGAAGCGTTCTTTAAGTACCTCAATGAAAAACTCGATGAAGAAAGTCGTTTTGCAGAGTACCGACACGAGAACACTGGCCGGGCCTCAAGTACACCATATACATCTGCAGACCTGTTTGGAATGACTACCACAAACTTCGACGATCTTTCAATCGGCCAAGTACAGGATAGAGCGGCTCCTTATTTCGACTTTATTGCACCGATGGTGTATCCGTCGCACTATCCAGGCAGCTACCTCAATCTAGGTAACCCGAATGACTATCCATACAAGGTCGTCTACCACGCTATGAAAAGTGGTGTTGATAGAATGAAATCAGAAACTACACCGATGAACGGATTTTTGCACGAGCGAATCGGTACTTCAACTCCTGCACTCTACAAAAAACCTACCTATGATGGCGCAAGGCTTCGGACCTGGATTCAGGACTTTGATTACGGAGGAGACTACGACGCAGCTGACGTACGAGCACAGATTCAAGCTAGCTATGATGCGGGGGTTATGAGTTTTATGATTTGGTCACCGAGTAATAACTATACGAGAGGAGCTCTAAATGGGCCTGAGTAGAGAGTAGAGGGTGGGTTTTTCGAAGAAAAACCCACCCTCTACCTGTGGGCTGCTGCCTAAAACCACCCATACAATACGGTATCATAGAGCTATGCGCGATAAAGCTGATAAGTCAGTCCGTCTTTTGTCTTTTAGGGACGATCAGCCAAACGAACTCCGAGGTGTACTCATTCCTCGGAGTGTTCGTGAAAAACAAAAAACTAATACTATGAAGAAAGCTGCGGCTACTACTATCAAGGTCGCGGCACCAATCGTTGCAGTGGCGGCTCTCGCGTTTGTGGTGGTATCGAGCTATGGCCTCGTCGCCGCAAAACAGCAAGTAGCTACACCGACTGTCACTATTATTGATGGAGATACAGCTAAAGAAGTGACTCTCTCATACGGACCACAAGCTGCATTTTCACAGGAGAATTTTTTTAATGAAACGAGAAATGCGTTCATAGAGAAAGAAATAAGTTTTATTGAAGTTGATTTTGAAAACAACATGGTGCGACACTTCAAGGGCGGAGTACTCACGCTCAGTGCAACCGTGTTAGCGTTTGGACAGGAGGGGTCTTGGTGGGATGCTCCATCAGGACTGTATGAAGTTGAGAGTAGTGAAGAAAAAACATTCTCTAGCTTGGCGCAGGTGTACTTCCCTTGGGCTGTAACCTTTGAAGGGAATTACGCTATTCATGGAGTTCCTGAATATCCGGGTGGCAAACAAGTAAAGGACGATTTTGTCGCCGGTGGTATCAGAATAAGCAATGCTGATGCTGAGAAACTCCACGAGCTTACAGCTCTTGGTACACCAGTTTTGGTATACAAAAAAACCCCACCAAAAGATCACTTTGTATATGCTGCAGAAATACCGGGCGTCAGTGCACCTCACTACCTCATTGCTGATATCGATAGCGGTACTATACTTGCCGCAAGCGATCTCTCAGTTGCAGTACCGATAGCTTCGGTCACAAAACTTATGACCGCTATCGTAGCTTCTGAAAAACTAGATTTAGATAGTCGAATTCAAGTTACATCACCAAACTTCGTTGAATCACTCATTCCGCGCCTCCAAGATAGAAGTAGTGCATCAGTCTACAGCCTCCTTCAAATTCTTTTGGTTGAATCCTCAAATGAAGCCGCTGAGGTAATAGCTGGAGAGTATGGCCGCGAAAAGTTTATTGAAGAGATGAATAGTAAGGCAAAGCAAATCGGCATGCTCGAAAGCGCCTTTGTCGATCCTTCCGGTCTTGGAAACGGCAACGTTTCAACTCTGGCAGATCTTTTCCGTTTAGCGCAGTACATTCACATCAACCGCACTTTCATTTTTGAAATTACTGCCAAGGAAAAGCTCGTTGGTGTGAGAGACACAGGTGAGTTTTCTGACCTCTCAAACTTTAATGAAGTTGATGAATTGAATAATTTTGTCGGTGGGAAAATAGGCGAGACAACAGCTGCCGGGCAGACATCGGTCACGCTTCATACGGTATCGATTCAGGGGAGTAAAAGAACGGTGGCAATAGTCCTGCTCGGTTCAACCGGCCGCGACGCAGATGTTCGCACACTTATGCAATTTGTTGAGGAGCAGTATCGTCGGTAGTCTTGCGGTATACTGTATACATCTAGTATGACGATGTTTGATCCCGAAAAGATAACTTTTTTTGCAAAAACCGACGCGCGTGGGCAGAATATTCCTTTTGGTATAAAAGCCAAAGACCGCCAACGGCACATGTATGTGATTGGGAAGACTGGAATGGGTAAGTCGACGCTCCTTGAAAACATGGCCGCCCAAGACATCATGAATGGAGAAGGGATGGCCTTTATTGATCCACATGGTTCAGCAGCAGAGGTGTTGCTTGATTACGTACCAGAACATCGCGTTAAAGATGTGGTGTATTTTGCTCCGTTTGATATGGGAAATCCGGTGGCTTTCAATGTTATGGAGGATGTCGGAGAAGATAAGCGACACTTGGTGGTGTCAGGCCTTATGTCGACGTTTAAGAAAATATGGGTTGATGCGTGGAGTGCACGTATGGAGTACATTTTGACAAACACGTTGTTGGCACTGCTTGAGTATCCAGATACAACACTGCTTTCAGTAAATCGCATGCTTTCAAATAAGGCATACCGGCAGCAGGTTGTCGATTATGTGAAAGATCCAGCCGTTAAGTCATTTTGGAATGACGAGTTCGCCAATTACACCGAACGAATGGCGGCTGAAGCGGTGCCAGCCATCCAAAACAAAATCGGTCAGTTTACAGGTAATCCGTTGATTCGAAATATCATCGGACAGCCTCACTCTAGTTTTGATATTCGCCAGATGATGGACGAGAAAAAGATTCTTATTATGAATCTCTCTAAGGGTCTTATTGGAGAGACGAATGCTAACCTCCTTGGTTCGATGCTTACGACTCGCATTTATCTTGCTGCCATGAGTCGAGCCAATCTTCCAGTCCACGTCATGAAGACAATGCCAAACTTCTACTTCTACGTTGACGAGTTTCAATCGTTTGCAAATTCAACCTTTGCTAATATTCTTTCTGAAGCGCGAAAGTACCACCTCAATCTCATTATTGCGCATCAATATGTCGATCAGATGGAAGAAGATGTCCGTAGTGCGGTTTTTGGAAACGTTGGTACCACAGTGGCATTCAGGGTGGGTCCTTTTGACGCAGAAGTGCTTGAAACTGTCTTCACGCCACAATTTACAGCGATAGACTTGGTAAATCTTGGCTTCGCTCAGATTTATCTTTCACTCATGATTGACGGAGTCGGGTCTCAACCATTCTCTGCGCAAACACTCCCGCCGCTTCAGAGACCGCCGGTGTCATGTGCTGATATGGTGATAGCTTCAAGTAGACAACTTTTTGCAAATAAGCGAGAAGCAGTCGAACAAAACTTAGTTGATTTACATACTCCCGCGCCAGTTGTTTCGAAAGAGAAGAAGGATTCGCAAAAACCCTTCCAAAGTAACGGTACTAATGGTAGTAACGGAAGTGGTCAAAAATATCCCAAAACAGATCGACGACCAGCAGATAACGAACACAAAAAAACGCCTCAAAAAAGCGGAGGACCAGAAAAAAAACCAGAGGACTTGCGAGCGATTTTAAGTAAGATGAGCCAGGCTGAAGGAGAGAAAAAAGAGCCTGTAAAATCTACTCCAGAAAAAGTAGTATCAACACCTGCGAAAGATGATCTAAAAAATGTACTATCATCACTGATGGCGAATAGACCGGTTGCAGCACCCATAAACAGTGTGCCCAAAGCAGAACCTCGTCCTGAGATTCCAAAACAACAAACTCCTCCTTCTCAGCATCAGTCACAGCCTGTAGCGCCTTCGATCTCAAGACAGCGACCGACACCGCAATTTGATTCATCTTCGAAAGGTCCAGATGAGCAAGTAGTGAGACAGATGCTTCGCGTTGAGAAGCACGAGCGGTCACCATTTATGTAGATATGCGCTATTTTGTCGTGGGACTAGCACTCTTACTACCAACCTTCTCAGAAGCGGCAGTTGTTGTAAGTGAAGTTGCCTGGATGGGTAGTGCTGCTTCGGCCAACCATGAGTGGGTTGAGCTTTACAATGATGGCGGCGCAGTAGATGTGAGCGGTTGGACACTGACCGATGGCATGAATTTGAATATTACTCTTGCGGGCACTATCTCGGCCCAGTCGTATGTAGTGCTTGAACGCACGAGCGAAGAGTCTGCAGCGGGTAGTGCCTTTTTGATATATACCGGGGCGATGGTAAACACAGGTGCAACACTTCAGCTTAAGCGAAGTGATGGAGGACTTGAAGATCAAATCGCAGGTGGAGAAAATTGGCAAAATATAGGAGGAGATAATCTCACTAAAGAAACAGCCCAGTACACTTCTTCGGGTTGGGTCACAGGTACCGCCACACCAGGAGCACAAAATAACGGTACTCCAAAAGACGATGAAGAAGAGGAGGAAGACAACGAAGATAATGTTGAAGAAAATTCACCAAAACCACCAGTACTTAAGGTTGGAAGTGGCGAAGCTGTAAAGCTCGTTTTGCCTGGGATGACATTGAAACTAGCTGTAGTCGCTCAGAAACTCGGATACATCAACCAGCCAATTGATTTCGCCGTCACTCCATCAGGTGTTGGGGACACCCTCATTGATTCTCTTTCATATGAATGGAATTTTGGTGATGGAACTACTGCCGTGGCAAAAGAGCCGATTCATTCTTACCAATTCCCAGGCACATATGTAGTGACAGTTTACGGTGGCTACAAACGACAAGAGCAAGTAGCTCGACATGAGATAACTATTCTCCCAGTGGCAATCTCGCTCACGACAAGTTCGCGCGCGGACTTGCAGGTGAATAATGAATCTCCGTATGAGATAGATATTTCTGGGTATAGTGTCGATGGTGGAAAGCAATTTATTTTTCCTGATAGATCTGTCATGCTCCCGAATCAAACAATTACGCTCGAGGCAAACAAGATTGGTGTTGCGAGCAAAGCTGTGGTACGAGATGCGGCAGGTGCGGTGGTGACCAGTAAAGAAAAACCCATAAAGAAAGATACGCCAACAGTACCAACAGAACCTGAGAAACAAACAGTAGTGAAAACAGTTACAAAAACTAAAAAGGAGGCTTTGGGGTGGTATGCGCCGCTTCTGCCACCGACTAGTGATTCGCTCAGTGATGTCATTAAAGCCTACCTTATTCCGAATACTGCAGAAGCGTCACTAGACCTTCTTTCGACAACCTCAAAAAGAAAAACAATTGTTCCAAAAAATGCTTGGCCGTACTTGGGCCTTATTGGCGTTATTATCCTTGGGTTATTTGGCACCGCGAGAAAAGTGCTTGGTAACCAAACTGAGTAAAATTTGGTACTATCTACCGATATGGAAACACAGAAATTAGCGGTTGTGACTGGCGGGGCAGGATTTGTAGGTTCCCATCTTTGTGAGCGTCTTGTAAAAGAAGGGTATCGAGTTATTTCACTTGATAACTATTTCACTGGTAGTGAAGACAATCATGTAAAAGACGTCGAGTATCGTCGTGGCCACACCAAAGATATTGCAGAGCTTATTCCTGAAAATCCAGACATACTTTTTCATCTTGGTGAGTATGCTCGCACTGGTCCGAGTCTCTTTGAACCGGAGATTGTCTTTGATCTAAATACGGTGGGAACACTCGGGGTTTTAGCGTATTGGAAAGAGAAGAAGTGTAAGCTGGTGTACGCGGGTTCTTCAACTAAGTTTGCTAACGATGGAAAGGAAATCGCCGGTCGCGATCGGGCACCGTACAATTTCTCAAAAGCAGTCAATTCAGAACTCGTTCACAACTACGGTCGTTGGTATGAACTCCCGTACTCCGTTGCATATTTTTATAACGTCTACGGACCACGCGAACGAGCTGGACAGTTTAATGGTGGGTACGGCACCGTGGTAGAAACCTTCCGCCAGAATAAACTCAATCATGAACAAGCGGTCATTTACGGAACGGGGGAGCAGGTGCGGGCATTCACACATGTGCTTGATACTGTCGACGCACTGCTTGTTATAGCTGAAAAGGGTGGGCCAGATGAGTATGCTATTAGTGCCGCTGAAGAATTTACCCTCAACCAACTCGCAGCGATGTTCGACTTAGAGCCTACGTACCGCGAAGCAACTCGCAACTCACGTTCAGCGGGGAGTGAAGACACAACCAGGCTTCAAGCCCTAGGCTGGAAGCAGCAACACACCCTCCCGGACTACATAAAAGAAAGTTTGACCGTATAACATATTTGTTGTATTTTTCCTCTTGGAAACACCTCCGGTGAGGTGTGATATTTAGGGGGAGAAAACCCATGAGCTCGCATGCACGTGAAGACTTAGAATTGCCGCATGGCGGAACATTCACCTTTAAGGAAATGCCTAACGGCGAAATCCGACGGCGCTTTACGTCTCCGAATGGGACGAGGATGAGCGAAACTGTCGGTCCGGACTGGAATCCGGCCGACGGAACCTTCCCGTGGCAGGAAGCCCATTTCCACCGTGGACTGACTGAGCACTACTTCGTGCAGTCTGGCTGGGTCGGCTTTTTGTCTGAGAAAGACGGAAAGCTGCAGTGGCAGAAAGTCGAAACAGGTGGACACATCTGCTTTCTGCCGTTGATACCGCATGTTGTTCTCATGGGCCCTGGGGCTGTGATGGCCACGTTGCTCATCGGCACGCCTGTCGGTAATCCTGAGCGAAAAGGAGACGACTGGTGGCCCGCCGCCGACCTCCCTTATTACATCTGGGAAATCGAGAAGGTAAGGGTAGAGGGCGATTACTTCTGAAGGGAGCAAACCCCCGATGGGCGCTGGCTGTTACGGTCGGCGCCCTTCTGTTATTATGATTTTATGAAAAAGCGAATTCTTATTTTCTCACTTGCGTACTACCCTCACTATGTATCGGGGGCTGAAGCGGCGGTAAAAGAAATTACCGACCGTATCTCTGAGGATGAATATGAATTTCATCTTATAACTCACTTGTTTGAAAAAAAAGCACTAAGAGTAGAGAAGATTGGTAACACCACAATCTACCGAGTAGGGTTTGGTAGTGGAAGACTTTCGAAAATTCTTTTTGTACCGCTAGCGGCTCTTAAGGCGCGCAACCTTCACAAGAAGCTTCACTTCACGGGTATGTGGGCAATGATGACCTACATGCTTATGCCGGTCACGCTTGCGCGCCTTATCGGCGTGCGTATCCCATACGCTCTCACACTTCAAGATGGCGATCCGTATGAGAAAGTTTTTGAGAGAACTTTCATCAAACCATTTTTACTGCTGATTGATAAAGGCTTCCGCGATGCAAAAGTCGTTCAAGTGATTTCAGAGTATCTTGGTACGTGGCCTATGAAGCGCGGGTACCACGGTGAGGTAGTCATGATTCGTAATGGTGCAAATCCAAACAACTTCGAACAACTACCACGCGAGCAGCTTGAAGAAGTAAAGAAAAGTATTGGAAAAAAAGAAGGAGACGTCTATTTGTTTATTGCTGCTAGGCTTGAATATCAAAAAGGAATCGATGCCATTATTCGAGCACTCTCACTTCTGCCTGAAAATATAAAGTTCTTGATTGCTGGTGATGGATCTGAAAAAAATATGCTTGTTGATTTATCTAAGGAACTTGGTGTAGAAGATCGAGTGACATTTCTCGGCTCGCTTAATCGAGATGACGTGCCGAAATATCGCAATACTGTAGTGTCAGATATCTTCGTGCATCCAAGTCGTAGTGAAGGTTTGGGTAATTCAGTACTGTCTGCCATGGCCGGCCACCTACCTGTGGTTGCATCACAGGTAGGTGGCTTGGCTGATTTTATCTTCGACGGTACTGGGAACCGGCCGGCCACCGCCTGGGCGGTAGAGCCAGATAGTCCCGAACAAATCGCTGCGGCAGTAATGGATATTTTGGGCAACCCGCAAAAAGTCAAAGAACGAACTGATAACGCCAGAGCTATGGTCGAGCGAGAGTATCGCTGGGAGCAGATTGCTATTGATATGCAATCTATGGTATTCAATAAGCTATGAATCTTTACGAACGAGCTCTCAAAATAGCCATCAGAGCCCATGACGGACAGAAGCGGAAGCATGATGGTTCTTCGTATGTGGCGCACCCAATTATGGTGGCGCGCTTAGTGGAGGCAGCGGGATTTCCTGAAACAGTAGTGGCCGCCGCACTTGCGCACGATATCCTGGAAGACTCGGCTATTACTGAAGCAGAACTGCGACAAGAACTTGGAGACACTGTTGTAGATATAGTCACTAACGTATCTGAGGATACCGACTTGCCGTGGGAAGAACGAAAGGAAGCGTACGTCAAAAAAGTTATAGCCGGAGGAGAATCAGTGTGGGCCGTTTCAGTGGCAGATAAAATCCATAATGCCGGAGACTTAATAGAGTTTCATGCTACAGCTGGTTCCGACGTATGGAAGGTGTTTAACCGCGGAAAAGAAAAGAAGATTTGGTTTGAGCGACTACTGCACACAGAACTTTCAAAAGTCTGGAAGCATCCATTGCTTGAGCAGTACGGAGAAAAAATTATAGAGATGGAAGCTCTGGCTGACTAATGAAGCCCTACTTGTCGCTGCTTCTCGTCGCTACTTCGTAAGGTATCTCGCGTTACTTTGTAGGCGTCTAAAACTTCTTTTGCAACTGTTGTGTGTGCTAGTTCCGCTTTTAATACTTCAGCCCAAAAATAAACGCGAGCGGTATTAAGTTCGTGTAGGGTGCCCTCGCTCCGCCCTAAGGTTCCGACATAGTAGGCGATAATTTCGGTTAGCCTAAATAGGCGCATGAGATGGAGAGACTCTTGTTCTTCTGGCGATCGATTTTCTTTTACGTAGTTCGTCAGAAGGGTCTCTAGTTCAGAATTATAGA
>JACCDV010848770.1_pt1 | contig 19463 bp, 20 predicted proteins | sample 7446131 | NCBI WGS metagenome assembly JACCDV01 (sample SAMN15323448, study PRJNA562643) | freshwater metagenome | isolation source: river surface water | place: USA:Blue River Watershed | collected 2017-08-17 | reverse complement strand
TTGGCGTGGGAAACGTTGTTCCCGACCATCGGGCCTTTGCCCGTGACTTCACACTTGCGTGCCATGAGGACACTCCGTACTTTTCAAAACAGCCGGTGCCGATGGATGTCTGCACATTTGCAGGCATCTGGCGCTCCAGCCTCACCTCGCCAGGATGGGTGGCGGTAACCCAGATCACTGATCTGTAAGTCCTGCAGCGGGGCAGGCAGATTCAGCAAAGCTTGGATTATAACGAAAAACGCCGGCACCTCCGGGCGCGGGCGCCGGGGTTGGGCGATCAGCCGTTTTCCTGCTCCAGGAAGCGCTGGGCATCGAGGGCGGCCATGCAGCCGGTGCCGGCGCTGGTGATGGCCTGTCGATACACATGGTCCTGCACGTCGCCAGCGGCAAACACGCCGGGCACGCTGGTCTGGGTGGCAAAGCCCTTGTGGCCGCCCTGGGTGACCAGGTAGCCGTTTTCCATGGCCAGCTGCCCCTGGAAGATGTCGGTGTTGGGTGAATGGCCAATAGCAATAAAGCAGCCTTTGAGCGCTAGGTCTTCTGTGCTGCCGTCCTGCGTGCTCTTGATGCGGATGCCGGTCACGCCGGTCTCGTCGCCCAGCACCTCGTCCAGCGTCTTGAATGTCTTCAGCTCGATCTTGCCTTCGGCCACCTTGGCCATGAGCTTGTCGACCAGGATCGGCTCGGCCTTGAACTTGTCGCGGCGGTGGATCAGGTAGACCTTGTTGGCGATGTTGGACAGGTACAGCGCTTCCTCCACGGCCGTGTTGCCGCCACCGACCACGCAGCAGACCTCACCACGGTAGAAAAAGCCATCGCAGGTGGCGCAGGCGCTCACGCCTCGGCCCGAGAATTCGGCCTCGGACGGCAGGCCCAGGTACTTGGCTGAAGCGCCGGTGGCGATGATCAGGCTGTCACAGGTGTAGGTACCCGAATCACCCTTGAGGGTGAAAGGGCGCCTGGACAGGTCCACCGCATTGATGTGGTCGAACACGATCTGGGTCTTGAATCGCTCGGCATGTTCCTGAAAGCGCTGCATCAGCTCGGGGCCCTGAACGCCGTGCACATCGGCCGGCCAGTTGTCGACTTCGGTTGTGGTCATGAGCTGGCCACCCTGGGCCATGCCGGTGATCAGCAGGGGGTTGAGGTTGGCGCGTGCGGCGTAGACGGCGGCGGTGTAGCCTGCAGGGCCGGAGCCCAGAATCAGGACTTTGGCGTGTTGGGTGGTGGTGCTCATGGCTGGATTTCCATTCGGAGGCAATAGGCAAGACGTGCCAAACTTCCGATTGTAAGAAGCGCAGCGCTTTCAGGCAGACAGCAGGGCTTTGAGTGCCCTCAATCGGGTAAGCTTCATACCGCACATGAGTTATTCCCTGCACACCCTGACCGGGGACATCGAGCCCGGTATGGCAACCCCAGAGCCGCGCAGCCTGTGGGCGAGATTTGCCCTCGAATTCAGCCTTCTTCTGGGCGGCGGCGCTCTGATGCTGGCCTTGCTGGCCTTGCTGAGCTATTCCCCGTCGGATCCGGCGTGGTCGACCTCGGGTCAGCAGGCGAGCGCCATTCACAACTGGGTCGGACGTCTGGGGGCCTGGATCGCCGACCTCGGTTATTTCGCGCTCGGCTATTCAGTCTGGTGGTGTTGGGCGGCGGGTCTGCGTGCCTGGATGGTGGGTTTTTCGCGCTGGTTGCGCAGTGCCGGCTGGGGCAGTGCCGGACGGCAGCGCATGACCCCGCGCACGCTCTGGGGCTTCTGGCTGGGACTGGTGCTGCTTTTGGCCAGCAGCTGCACGCTGGAGTGGACGCGCATGTACCGTTGGGAGAGCCATCTGCCAGGGCACAGTGGCGGTGCGCTGGGTTACCTGGCAGGCGCCTATGCACTGCATTGGCTGGGGTTCACCGGCTCGGCTCTGGCGGGCATTGTGTTCATGCTCTCGGGCATGGCCATGGTGTTTCGTTTTTCCTGGACGGATCTGGCAGAAGGCATTGGCGAGCGCATCGACAGTCTGCTGGCCCGGCGCCAGGAGCAGCGCGAGATCCAGACCGATCTGGCTTTAGGCCAGCAGGCTTTGCGCGAGCGGGCGCAGAGTTCGTCCAGCGCGCTGTCCGAGCCGCCCTGGGAAAGCCGAACCGAACCTTCGCTGGACGTTGAGGGCTCTGCATCGCCGCAACTGGAAATCGCGCCTTTGCCAGTGCCTCCCGCCAAGCCGGCGCCGATGGTCATTGAGCCCGCCGTGACAGAAGTTCCGCGCAGCGATCGTGTGGTCAAGGAGCGGCAAAAGCCGCTCTTCAACGAGTTGCCGGACAGCAAGCTGCCGCAGGTGGATTTGCTGGACGCTCTGACAGTGCGTCAGGAAACGGTTTCACCCGAAACCCTGGAGATGACCAGCCGCCTGATCGAGAAAAAACTCAGCGACTTCGGCGTGCAGGTGCGTGTGGTGGCCGCAGCGCCCGGCCCGGTCATTACCCGGTACGAAATCGAGCCCGCCACCGGCGTCAAGGGCTCTCAGATCGTTAATCTGGCCAAGGACCTGGCACGCTCGCTGAGCCTGGTGTCGATCCGCGTGATCGAGACCATTCCCGGCAAAAATTACATGGCGCTGGAATTGCCCAACGCCAAGCGGCAGTCGATCAAGCTCAGCGAGATCCTGGGATCGCAGGTCTACAACGAGGCCAAGTCCATGCTGACCATGGGTCTGGGCAAGGACATCATCGGGAACCCGGTGGTGGCCGATCTGGCCAAAATGCCGCACGTGCTGGTGGCCGGTACCACGGGCTCTGGCAAGTCGGTGGGCATCAACGCCATGATCCTGTCGCTGCTCTACAAGGCCGAGGCGCGCGATGTGCGCCTCCTGATGATCGACCCCAAGATGCTGGAGATGTCGGTTTACGAGGGGATTCCGCATTTGCTGGCGCCGGTGGTCACCGACATGAAGCAGGCCGCGCACGGTCTGAACTGGTGCGTGGCCGAGATGGAAAAGCGCTACAAGCTCATGAGCAAGCTGGGCGTGCGCAACCTGGCGGGCTACAACGCCAAGATCGACGAGGCCACGGCGCGCGAAGAATTCATCTACAACCCTTTCAGCCTGACGCCCGACGACCCCGAGCCGCTCAAGCGCCTGCCGCACATCGTCATCATCATCGACGAGCTGGCCGACCTGATGATGGTGGTGGGCAAGAAAATCGAAGAATTAATCGCGCGGCTGGCGCAAAAGGCCCGTGCTGCGGGTATCCACCTGATTCTCGCCACGCAGCGCCCCAGCGTGGATGTGATCACCGGCCTGATCAAGGCCAACATTCCGACGCGCATTGCGTTCCAGGTCTCCAGCAAGATCGACAGCCGCACCATCCTCGACCAGATGGGCGCTGAAGCCCTGCTGGGCATGGGTGACATGCTCTACATGCCTTCGGGCACCGGCTTTCCCATTCGCGTGCACGGCGCCTTTGTCAGCGACGACGAGGTGCACCGCGTGGTCGAATACCTCAAGGCCCAGGGCGAGCCCGATTACATCGAGGGTGTGCTCGAAGGCGGCACGGTCGATGGCGAAGACGGTCCGCTCGGTGACGGCAGCGAAGGTGGCGAGAAGGACCCGATGTACGACCAGGCCGTCGAGGTCGTGCTCAAGCACCGCAAGGCCAGCATCTCGCTGGTGCAGCGACACCTCAAGATCGGCTACAACCGCGCGGCCCGGCTGGTCGAAGACATGGAAAACGCCGGTCTGGTCAGCGCCATGAGCGGCAGTGGCCAGCGCGAAATCCTGGTACCCTCGCGTGCCGAGTGAGGTCATTGATGTTGCACCGCAGATCCTGGCTGCTGGCCACCTTGGCATCGCTCACAGGTTTGCCAGCCCTGGCACAGGGCGAGGGGCTGGCCCTTCTGGGCCGGTTTCTGCAGACCGTGCGCAGCGGGCGCACCCAGTTCACCCAGGTGGTGACCTCGGTGCCCAAGGCCGGACAGCCGCCGCGCCAGCGCACGTCTTCGGGTGTGCTGGAGTTCCAGCGCCCGGGACGTTTTCGTTTCAGCTACAAAAAACCGTTCGAACAGACCCTGGTGGCCGATGGCCAGACGCTCTGGCTGCACGACCCCGATCTGCAGCAGGTCACGGCCCGGCCTCAGGCCCAGGTGCTGGGCAGCACACCGCTGTCCCTGATCGTTTCTGCCACCGATCTGGCAGGCCTGCAGAAAGACTTTCAGCTGCAGACCGAGCCAGACCGCGATGGTTTGCTGTGGGTCAAGGCGACCCCGCGCCATGCCGATGGCCAGTTGCAATACGCGCTGGTCGGATTGCGAGCCGACGAACGTGGTCCTCAATTGCTGGTGCTGGAGGTGCTCGATGCGATGGGCCAGCGTTCGGTACTGACTTTCAGTGGTTTTGAAATCAACCCGGTGCTCAAGGGCGATGTCTTTCAGTTCCAGCCGCCCGCCGGCACGGACGTGATCCGGCCCTGAAGTACGCGCCATGCAGGCACCGAACACCCCTCTGGCCGAACGTCTGCGACCTCGCACCCTGGGCGAGGTGATCGGCCAGCAGCACATCCTGGGCGAAGGCATGGCCTTGCGCCTGGCTTTCGAGTCGGGGCAGCCCCACAGCTGCATCCTCTGGGGGCCGCCTGGCGTGGGCAAGACCACGATTGCGCGCCTGATGGCCGAAGCCTTCGATGCGCAGTTCATCAGCATCAGTGCGGTGCTGGGCGGGGTCAAGGACATCCGAGAGGCGGTCGAAAAAGCCGAGCTGGCGCGCGATGGCCTGCATCCGCAACGCACCATCGTGTTCGTTGACGAGGTGCACCGTTTCAACAAAAGCCAGCAGGACGCTTTTTTGCCGCACGTCGAAAGCGGGCTCTTCACCTTCATCGGCGCCACCACCGAAAACCCGTCCTTTGAGGTCAACTCGGCTTTGCTCTCGCGTGCGGCCGTCTATGTGCTGCAGCCGCTGGCTGAACAAGACCTCCAGCAGATCGTGGCCCGTGCGCAGGCCATCGGTGCGGTGCCGGGGCTCGAGCCAGAAGCGTTGCAACGCCTGCTGGGCTATGCCGATGGCGATGCGCGCCGTCTGCTCAACACGCTCGAAACCCTGGCCATGGCGGCCACGCGCGAGAAGATCGACCCGGTCACGGACGCCTGGCTGCTCAAGGTACTGGGCGAGCGCATGCGCCGCTACGACAAGGGTGGCGAGCAGTTCTACGACACCATCAGCGCCTTGCACAAATCGGTGCGTGGTTCCGATCCCGATGCGTCCCTGTATTGGCTGGTGCGCATGCTCGATGGCGGGGTGGACCCGCGCTACATTGCGCGTCGCCTGATTCGTATGGCGGCCGAGGACATTGGCCTGGCCGATCCGCGTGCCTTGCGTCTGGCGCTCGATGCCACCGAGGTCTATGAGCGGCTGGGCAGCCCCGAAGGCGAGCTGGCGCTGGCCGAGTGCGTGGTCTATCTGGCGGTGACCGCCAAATCCAACGCGGTCTACAAAGCCTTCAACGAGGCCAGGGCATTTGTGAAACGGGACGGCACCCGCCCGGTGCCCATGCACCTGCGCAATGCCCCCACCCAGCTCATGAAGCAACTCGACTACGGCAAGGGCTACCGTTATGCCCATGACGAAGAAGATGGCTTTGCGGCAGGCGAGCGTTATTTGCCCGATGGCATGGCCGATCCGGGGTTTTACCGGCCGGTGCGGCGCGGTCTTGAAATCCGCATTGACGACAAGCTCCGGGAGCTGCGCGAAAAAAATGCTGTTCAGGGAAACCCCCGAGGAAAGTGAAATCTGGGGCTATTTCGCTTTCACTACAATGCAGCCCCACTGACCCGCCTGTGACGTGCCCTGGCGGGTTTTTTGTCAGATGAAGACCTGCGTGGCGCTCCAGGCATGTCAGGTGGGCGCAGACATCCCCAACAGGCCAGCATCGGACTGGCGGATACGAAGGGCAATTCATGGACATCCTGCTTCAGCAGATCATCAACGGTCTGGTCCTTGGCAGCATGTATGCCTTGGTGGCCTTGGGCTACACCATGGTGTACGGCATCATCAACCTCATCAACTTTGCGCATGGCGAGGTCTTGATGGTCGGGGCCCTGACCAGCTGGACAGCCATCGGCCTCATGAAGGACGCGATGCCCGGTGCGCCGGGCTGGGTGATCCTGATCCTGGCCACGCTGATCGCCTGTGTGGTGGCGGCTGCGCTGAATTTCTCGATCGAGAAAATCGCCTATCGGCCTTTGCGCAACAGCCCCAAGCTGGCCCCCCTGATCACGGCCATTGGCATGAGCATCCTGTTGCAGACCCTGGCCATGATCATCTGGAAGCCCAACTACAAGGCCTATCCCACACTGCTGCCCAGCACCCCTGTCCACATTGGCGGTGCCGTCATCACCCCGACGCAGATCATGATCCTGGCGGTCACCGCGGTCTCGCTGGCCCTGCTGATGTGGCTGGTCAACGCCACCAAACTGGGTCGCGCGATGCGTGCCACGGCCGAAAACCCGCGTGTGGCCGCCTTGATGGGGGTGCGCCCGGATGTGGTCATCTCGGCCACTTTCATCATCGGTGCCGTTCTGGCGGCCATTGCCGGTGTCATGTATGCCTCCAACTATGGTACGGCACAGCATTCGATGGGCTTCATTCCGGGCCTCAAGGCTTTCACTGCCGCGGTGTTGGGCGGCATTGGCAACCTGTCTGGCGCTGTGGTGGGGGGCATTCTGCTGGGCCTGATCGAGGCCATTGGTTCGGGCTACATCGGTGCCCTGACCGGAGGGGTGCTGGGCAGCCACTACGCCGACATCTTTGCCTTCATTGTCCTGATCATCATTCTGACCCTGCGCCCCTCGGGCCTCATGGGTGAGCGGGTGGCAGACCGGGCCTGAAGCGGAGGATCAGATGAAACCACAGAACAAGACCGCTCAATACCTGATGGTCGGTGCAGCGCTCCTGATCCTGCCGCTGATCCTGCAGTTCTTTGGCAACGCCTGGGTGCGCATAGCCGACATTGCCTTGCTCTATGTCCTGCTGGCCCTGGGCCTGAACATCGTGGTCGGTTACGCCGGCCTGCTCGATCTGGGCTATGTGGCTTTTTTTGCGGTGGGCGCCTACATGTACGGCTTGCTGGCCTCGCCTCACCTGCTCGATGCATTTCCCGCGCTGGCGGTGTACTTTCCGAATGGCATGCACATGCCGTTGTGGGTGATCGTGCCTTTGGGGGCGGCGCTTGCGGGGCTGTTCGGCATGCTGCTGGGTGCCCCGACCCTCAAGCTGCGCGGCGACTATCTGGCCATCGTGACGCTGGGCTTTGGTGAAATCATCCGTGTATTCCTGAACAACCTGGACCAACCGGTGAACATCACCAACGGGCCCAGGGGCATCGACATGATCGACTCCATCACGATTTTTGGATGGAGCCTGAGCAAGAAGCTGCAGATGGGCGGATTTGAAATCGCATCCGTCACGCTCTATTACTACCTCTTCCTCACGCTGGTGCTGTTCAGTGTACTGATTTCCTACCGTCTGGAGCGCTCGCGCATTGGCCGTGCCTGGATGGCCATTCGCGAAGACGAAATCGCCGCCAAGGCCATGGGCCTGAACACCCGCAACCTCAAGCTGCTGGCTTTCGGCATGGGGGCCACTTTCGGTGGCGTCTCCGGGGCCATGTTTGCGGGCTTCCAGGGCTTTGTCTCACCTGAATCCTTCAGCCTGATGGAGTCGGTGATGATCGTGGCCATGGTCGTGCTGGGCGGACTCGGGCATTTGCCCGGCGTCATCCTGGGAGCCGTTCTGCTTGCGGCTTTGCCCGAGGTCCTGCGCTACATCGCCGGACCGCTGCAGACCATGACGGATGGCCGTCTGGATGCGGCCATCCTGCGTCAGTTGCTGATTGCCCTGGCCATGATCGTTGTCATGTTGCTGCGTCCGCGCGGTTTGTGGCCTTCGCCTGAGCATGGCAAGGCGCTCAAGACCCAATGACAGGGGGCACAAGATGACTTCAAAAGACACGGTTCTCCGGGTGGCGGGTATCTCCAAACGCTTTGGTGGCTTGCAGGCCCTCTCGGATGTGGGCATCACCATCGAGCGCGGTCAGGTCTATGGCCTGATCGGCCCCAATGGCGCTGGCAAGACCACTTTCTTCAATGTGATCACGGGCCTGTACACGCCCGACAGCGGCACCTTCGAGCTCGCTGGCCAGTCTTACCGGCCGACGGCCGTGCATGAGGTGGCCAAGGCCGGCATCGCACGGACCTTCCAGAACATCCGGCTGTTTGCGGAGATGACTGCGCTCGAGAACGTCATGGTCGGTCGCCACCTGCGCACCCATTCCGGTTTGATGGGTGCCATCTTCCGCACGCCCTCCTTCAAGGCCGAAGAAAAAGCAATCGCCGAGCGCGCACGTGAACTGCTCGACTACGTGGGCATCGGCAAATACGCCGATTACCGCGCCCGTACCCTGTCCTATGGTGACCAGCGTCGGCTGGAAATCGCCCGTGCCCTTGCGACAGATCCGCAGCTGATCGCGCTCGACGAACCGGCCGCCGGCATGAACGCGACCGAGAAAGTGCAGCTGCGCGAGCTGATTGACCGCATCCGCCAGGACAACCGCACCATCCTGCTGATCGAACACGACGTCAAGCTGGTGATGGGACTGTGCGACCGTGTCACCGTCCTTGACTACGGCAAACAGATTGCCGAAGGCACGCCGGCCGAAGTGCAGAAGAACGACAAAGTGATTGAAGCCTACCTGGGCACCGGAGGACACTGAGATGGCGGACACACTGCTCAAGGTCAAAGGCCTGAAGGTGGCCTATGGCGGCATCCAGGCCGTCAAGGGTGTGGACATGGAGGTGCGCGAAGGCGAACTGGTCTCGCTGATCGGTTCGAATGGCGCCGGCAAGACCACCACCATGAAGGCCATCACCGGTATCCTGGCGGCCGAGAATGGCGACATCGAATATCTGGGCAAGTCCATCCAGGGTCAGGGGCCCTGGGATCTGGTCAGGCAGGGTCTGGCCATGGTGCCTGAAGGTCGCGGTGTCTTTGCCCGCATGAGCATCACCGAAAACCTGCAGATGGGGGCTTTCGTCCGTTCCGACCGCGCAGGCATTGCCGAAGACATCGAGAAGATGTTCAGCCTCTTTCCCCGTTTGCGCGAACGGAAAGACCAGTTGGCCGGCACCATGTCTGGCGGTGAGCAGCAAATGCTGGCGATGGCCCGTGCATTGATGGGGCGTCCCAAAGTCTTGCTGCTGGACGAGCCTTCGATGGGACTTTCACCCATCATGGTCGACAAAATCTTTGAAGTGGTCAACGACGTTCACAGTCAGGGCATGACCGTTGTGCTTGTGGAGCAGAACGCCAGCCGCGCGCTGGCCATGGCCAACCGTGGCTATGTTATGGACTCGGGCCTGATCACCATGAGCGGTCCGGGCCATGATTTACTCAACGACCCCAGGGTGCGTGCAGCCTATCTTGGCGAGTGAGCCAAGCCCAGTTGGGCACAAACTCACGCCTTGGTGCTGCCCCCAATCGCTCCAGCCAGGCCAGTGGCGGGCAGGCCGCCCGCTCAGCCCTTGGCCTTGTCAGCTTCGGAGGTGAAGGAGTCAGCGTAGAACTCTTCAGGAGGCAGTCCGCCCTGGGCCACGTAGTCGCGTTGGGCGGATTCGATCACGATCGGCGCGCCGCAGGCATAGACCTGGAAGCCCGAGAGGTCCGGGTGGTCCTGCAATACCGCCTTGTGCACAAAGCCGGTGCGGCCGGTCCAGCCATCTTCAGCTTCGGCGTTGGAGATCACCGGTATGTACTTCAGGTGGGGCATGACCTGCAGCTGCGCCTCGACCCAGTCGGTCATGTAGAGGTCAGCAGGACGGCGGCCACCCCAGTACAGCGTGGCCGGGCGCGTGATGCCTTTGTGCTGCATGTGCTCGATCAGGGCCTTGATCGGTGCAAAGCCGGTGCCTGAGGCCAGCAGGATCATGGGCTTGTCCGAGTCCTCGCGCAGGAAGAAGCTGCCGTACGGGCCTTCGGCGCGCAGGATGTCCTTTTCCTTCATGGTCGAGAACACCGGGTCGGTGAACTTGCCGCCCGGCATGTGCCGGATGTGCAGCTCCACCATGGGCGGCGAGACTTCGAGGGTGTGCGGCGCATTGGCCATGCTGTAGCTGCGGCGCGAGTTGTCACGCAGGATGAACTCGATGAACTGGCCGGCGCGGAACTTCATCGGGTCGTTGGCGGGCAGCTGCAGCTTGAGCACCATCACGTCGTGCGATTTTTTCTCCAGGCTGGCCACGCGCACCGGCATCTTCTTGATTGGCAGTGCGCCTTCAGCAGTCACCTGCTTCGATTCGAGCACCACATCGCTTTGCGCCTGGGCGCAGCAGGTCAGGATCAGTCCCCGGGCCTCTTCTTCTGCAGACAGTGCTTTGTCCTGGTGCGGGCCGTGCACCACGGTGCCCGAGATTTTTTTGCATTTGCACGAACCGCAGGCGCCGTCCTTGCAGCCATAGGGCAGACCGATGCCCTGGCGGATGCCGGCGGCCAGCAGGGTTTCGGATGCGTCGGCCTCAAAGCGACGGCCGCTGGGCTCGACGGAGATCTGAAAGCTCATGTTTTGGGTATCCTTGAAGGGTTGCAACCAGTGCAAGCACCTGATTTTGCCTTCAAACCAGTCCCCCCTCGGCGCCTTGCCGTCCCGCTTTCGCCGTACGACGGTATTGATCGTCGGTTGCGGTGACATCGGTCAGCGCCTGGCCCGCCGTCTCAACGGTGGTCAGGTGTCTTCCCGTCCTCGTGTCCTGGCCCTGACCTCCAGTGCAGAACGCCTGCCGGTATTGCGCGCCCAGGGCATGACCCCGTTGCTGGGTAATCTGGACCGGCCACAGACTTTGCGCCGCCTTTCTGGCCTGGCCCGGCATGTGGTCCATCTGGCCCCGCCGCCCGGTGATGCTGCGGGGAGCGCTGCCGACGCCCGCACCCGCGAACTGTTGCGCGCGCTGCGCCTGCGCAGCGCGCCAAACAGTCTGGTCTATGCCTCCACTACCGGTGTCTATGGCGACTGCCAGGGCCAGCGTGTCCGCGAGACACGGCCCTTGCGGCCTGCCACGGCCCGCGCGATGCGACGGGTAGATGCCGAGCACTGGGTGCGTTTCTGGGGCCGCAGCGGCGTGCGCAGCACCATCCTGCGTGTGCCCGGCATTTATGCGCAGGACCGCGAAGGCGGCACACCGCGCGAACGCCTGCTGCGCGGCACGCCGGTGCTGCAGGCCCAGGACGATGTGTACACCAACCACATCCACGCCGAAGACCTGGCCCGCGCCTGCCTGCTGGCCATCTGGCGCGGACGTCCACAGCGGGTCATTCAGGTCTCTGACGACACCGAGCTCAGGATGGGCGAATACATGGACCTGGCCGCCGACCTCATGGGTTTGCCGCGTCCGCGCCGGATTTCCCGCCAGGAAGCCGAGACCACGCTCTCGCCGATGCTGCTGAGCTTCATGCGCGAATCCCGCCGAATGGACAACCGCCGCATGAAGCAAGAGCTGCGTCTTGCGCTTCTGGTGCCCCATGTGCGTCAGGGGCTGAGCCCCCAGGCAGGCTTGTTTGAGGGCTGAACGTTGGACACTTTGCGTATCGACAAATGGCTGTGGGCCGCGCGTTTTTACAAAACCCGCAGCCTGGCCGCCGAAGAGATTGGCAAGGGTCGGGTCGAAGTCAATGGTCAGACGGCCAAGGCTTCGCGCGAGGTGCGGCCCGGTGACCGCGTGCGCCTGCGCCAGGGGGCGGTTGAACGCGAGGTGCAGGTGCTGGGCATCAGCGCACAGCGTGGCCCGGCTCTGGTGGCGCAGCAGCTATATGCGGAAACGCCCGAGAGTGTGCAGGCCCGCGAAGCCGAGGCGCAGCGTCGGCGTCTGGCCGCCGAGCCTGCCCTGAGCATCGTTGAGGGCCGACCCACCAAACGCGATCGGCGGCAGATCGACAAGGCCTGGGATCAGCGCTGGAGCGCCGGTCTCGACTGACGCCCGGCTGCCGTTCAGCAGCGGGCCAGTTCCTGCAGGCCCTGCGCGATCAGCGGCGCCACGCTGACGACGTTGCTGCTGTGGGCCACCGTGTCGGTGCTCCAGATGTGGCGCACGCCAGCGCCGCGGATGACCTGTTCGGCATCGCCAGCGAACAGGGCATGGGTGACCGCCACATCGACCGAGCGTGCGCCTGCATCGAGCAGCAGCCGGCAGGCCTGGGCCAGGGTTCGGCCACTGCTGGCGATGTCGTCGAGCAACACCACGCAGCGCCCACGCACCACCACATCGGGCAGTTCGATCGCCACGTCCTTGTCACCATGCCGGGTCTTGTGGCAGACCCCGTGGTCAAAACCGTGCGCGCGAGCGGCCTGTTCGATCCACTGCGCCGACTCCTCGTCCGGGCCGATCAGCAGCGCGTCGGCCTGCCCGCGAAACACCCGCTCGGCCAGCAGCGGTGCGGCACTCAGGGCCAGCGCCTGGTTCGCAGGGACTGCGTCCTGCAGCCGATGCACGCGGTGCAGGTGGGGGTCGATGGTGATCACCGCTTCGAACAGCTCGGCAAGCCAGCGGCCCACGAGGCGCTGACTGACCGCCTCCCCAGGCCGGAACGCCATGTCCTGCCGCATGTAGGCCAGGTAGGGGCTCACCAGCGTGAGGTGCCGCGCACCCAGCTCGCGTGCCGTGGGGGCGGCGAGCAGCAGATCCATGATGCGGATATTGGGGCTGTGCAGCGAACGCAGCAGCACCACCCGCTCGGGCAGATCGGTGGGCAGCCGCAGGCGGGTTTCGCCATCCGGGAAAGTGTGGCGCTCGATGCATTGCAGCGGCATGCCGCTGGCTGGTGCCAGCTGCTGAGCCAGCGCCTGTTCGTCTTCAAAGTAAAGCAGGGTGGGCTGCCGCATCAAAACTCCACAAAGCTGTGTGGCACATCTTGCGGCAGACCGATCTTGTAGGCCGTGGATCGGTGGCAGGCGGCCTGGGCAAATTGGAGGTCCGAAGGGTAGGCGGCGTACACGGTGTAGAGCAGATCGCCGGCAGCCACCGGCTCTCCCAGCTTGCGCTGCAGATCGACACCGGCCTGCGCTACCTTGGGTGCGCCGGCCAGCCGGGCGATGCGCGCGAGTTGCAGGTTGTCGATGCCGCTGACGACGCCGCTGTATTCGGCGCGCACTTCAAAGTGCAGTGGACCCAGGGCCAGCTGTTTGGGGTCGAAAGCGTGATCACCCTGAGCGGCCACGATGGCGTTCATCTTTGCCAGCGCACGGCCCGAATCCAGGATGTCGCGGGCAATCGCAAAGCCTTCGCCGCCCCGCACATCGGGGTCGAACTCGATCAGTCGCCCGGCCAGGCGCAGGGCCTTTTGCCGCAGGTCCATGGGCGCCAGCGGATCGTTCTGCAGCACCTGCATCACATCGCGTGCCTCGAGCATCGGTCCGATACCACGGCCGATCGGCTGCCGGCCATCGGTGATGAGCACGTCGAGTGAGAGGTGCAGGCGGCTGGCCACGTATTCAAACAGCCGGCGCAGGCGCTGGGCTTCGGGCATGGAGCGCACCTTGGCGGTCGGCCCGATCGGGATGTCCAGGACCAGGTGGGTGGAGCCTGCGGCGATTTTCTTGGACAGGATGGACGCCACCATCTGTCCTGGCGCATCGAGCGACAGCGGGCGTTCCACCGAAATCAGCACATCGTCTGCCGGCGAGAGCTGGGCCGTGCCGCCCCAGGCCAGGCAGCCACGGTGCTCACGCACGATCTCCGCCATCTTTTCGAAAGGCAGCTCCACCTCGGCCAACACTTCCATGGTGTCGGCGGTACCGGCAGGTGAGGTGATGGCCCGTGACGATGTTTTGGGACAGACCATGCCGTGCGCGGCCACGATCGGCACGATCAGCATCGAGGTGCGGTTGCCGGGGATGCCGCCGATGCAGTGCTTGTCAACCACCACATGCTCGTGCCAGTCCAGTCGCCTGCCAGCCTCGATCATGGCCTGGGTGAGGAAATACACCTCTTCGCGGTCGAGTTCGTCGCGACCGGTGGCCACCACGAAGGCCGTCAACTCGATCTTCGAATAGTGATGTTCGGCCACGTCCGCGATGATGCTGCGGAAGTCATCGAGTCCGAGCCGTTCGCCGGCCAGCTTGCGGTGCAGGGCTGCAATCGATTCAGGCGGGTCGGCCTGGGCCACCGTGACGGTATGGCCTTCTTCGCCACCCAGCTGGGCAAAGGCGGCGTCCGACAGGCCCAGTTCATTGCAGCCAATCAGCGCGCCGTTGTCGACCACATTCAGGGTGGCCAGCACACTCCGGCCGTTGGCACGGATTTCTACCTTGGACAGGGCCTTGAAGCCTTCAGCGCGGTAGATCGCGCAATCGCGGTGCATGTAGGCCACGTTCTCATGATAGGTGTCGATGCGCATGCGCCGCAGGCTGAGCTGGCTGTCGCAGGGCTGGGGTGGGGTGTGCTGGTCCATCGGGCTTGCGGGTGGTGGCGCTGCAGGGGTCGTCGGTGCCCGCTGCATCTGCCACCACATTGTGTCCCAAGCCGGACGGTGCAAGCAGGCCGACGGGCCAACGGCCAACAACCCTGATGGCCCTCGGTGCATGCCGGTGGCCGCACAATCACAGGTCATGGACAACACCGCACTGAATGTTCTGGGGCAAGCGCTTGTACCTTGCTCCTACGACCCCCTTACTGGCTATTTCCGCGACGGCTGCTGCAACACCCGTGCCGATGACACCGGCTCACACGTGATCTGCGCGCGGGTGACCGCCGAGTTCCTGGCGTTTTCTGCTTCGCGCGGCAACGATCTGGTCACGCCCCGTCCCGAGTACCGTTTTGCCGGTCTGGTACCGGGCAACCGCTGGTGCCTGTGTGCGCTGCGCTGGAAGGAGGCCTTCGAAGCCGGTGCGGCGCCCCCGGTCATCCTGGCCTCCACGCATATCCGGGCGCTGGACTTCGTCACGCTCGAACAGTTGCAAAGCCAGGCTTGGTCTGTGTGAAAAGCCGTGCAGCCCTGACCCTGTTGGTTTTTCTGCTGCTGGCCGTGCCCATCAGCCATTTGCAGCTGCAGCAGGTTGACCAGCGCTGGTTGCTGGACGTCGATGGCCGCTTGGTCGATGTGGCTGGCCAGTGGTCGGACAGCCTCAACCGCTTGCTGCGCGATTGCAAGTCGGTGCGTGAGGTGTCAGCGCAAGAGGTCACACATGTGCAGGCCGCCAAGACCATAGGGCAATACAGTCCGCCTGATTCACAGGCGCTTCGCTTGTCAGGCTTGTGGCAAAGGGGGGACTGGCTGCTGGCAGAGGTGGATTTCAGGCGACTGGCACCGGCCGTGGTGGTATTGTGGCATCACCAAGGGGCTTGGCAAGTCCAGACGGCAGGGGTATGGAGCGGCTTGACGCACCCGCACTGGCCGGCTTTTTTCATACGCCAGTACCTTGGCAGGAAAATACCGCAAGCCCCGGCAGATTTGCTGGCCTGCTACGACCCCAGCCCGAAACTTTTTCAATGATGTCTGAACATTGGAGCCCAAACATGACTGAAACCCTTCCGCCTCCGGGTCTCGAGCACGTGTGTGACCTGGCTGTAACCATCGCCTCTGCAGTCGATGTCGGTCAGACGGTCTCAGGACTTCGCCGCATGATCCCGATTACGGGGGGCATTGTTCGAGGGCCTCGCCTGAACGGCAAGGTCCTTCCTGGAGGGGCGGATTTCCAGTTGATTCTGGGTGAAGGAACCCAGGCGCATCTGGATGCACGTTATGTGATCGAGATGGAAGACGGAACGCGCGTGTTCGTGCAAAACACGGCACTGCGTGTTGCTTCACTTGAAAATTCGATGCGGATCATGCGTGGAGAGCCGGTCAATCCTGAAGCCATTTACTTTCGTTGCCAGCCCAGGCTGGAGGCCGCCGGTGAAAAGTGGGGCTGGTTGAGCGAGAGTCAATTTTTGGGCGTTGGTCGCCGCGCACCCGATGGGGTATTTCTGAGCTTTTATCGGGTGGTCTGAGCCCTCTCCCGGGATCATGGGTTGCCCACAGGCCACTCCGGGCGGTATCAAATAAAAAGTCCTGAGCTTTTTAAGACCAGGGGCTTTTCGTACTTCGTGGGATTTCGACGGATTGTTGCGTGGTGCCCGGGGCCGGAATCGAACCGGCACGCCTTGCGGCGGGGGATTTTGAGTCCCCTGCGTCTACCAATTTCACCACCCGGGCATCTGCAGGATTATGACACAGGGCATGCTCGCCAGAAGACTTGCCCATAGGGCTTGCCAGGACGGGTGCATGGATTTTTGTAGCCTTCCTCACGGTATCTGGCATCAAGTTTCGTCGCCTTCTTCCGATACTCAGATATCAAGATTTTTGGATGGACCTCTCATGAACCTGACTGGTTGGCCATGCTGGGTGCTGGCCTTGGCTTTGGCGCCGGGCCTGTGCCGGCCTGTTGTTGCGGCCAAGGCCAAGCCCGCAGCGCCGAGCTCCTGTATGGTTGCCGAGTTCAAGAGCCTTTCCCTGGCAGTGCACGATCCGCTGGTGCGTGAGCAGCAAGCCCAGGCGTGGTTGCAGAAAAACATATCGCGTTGTTCCAAGGAACAACTCTCGGCCATCCAGAGCAACAGCGCCTCCTGGTTGGGTCATGCCCTGACACCCCAGCTCTCCGGTTTGATTGATGCCGCAATCGAAGCCCGGACTTCTGGTAACCCTGCCCTGATGAGTCAACTTTATGAATCCTTGTCCAAGGAGGGCGTGGAATCCGTGGTGACCTACAGGAATCTTCCGCCTCGTGCACCGCTTGTTCAGCCGCAGGTCGTGCAGGGTAGTCTGGTGGGGGCGGTCAACTATGGCAGCATGGTGGGCCCCTCAGCTTCCATCATCAACCAGAACAGCTCGCCAAACAGCGGCCAGAACAACATACAGCTGCAGGACGGACTCAACAACACACAGCAGTCCCTTCAGGGCAGTCGGATTCCACCGCGCTGAAAATGGCATTGAACACTTGGAGTCCTGCCCGTTGACAGTTGTGGCAAAGTATCGGGATGACTTATCCCACCATCGAAGACGCTGTCGGCAAGACGCCTTTGGTCGCACTGCAGCGGACCAACCCGGTTATAGGCAAGGACCGTGGCAATGTCATCCTGGGCAAGCTTGAAGGCAACAACCCCGCCGGTTCCGTGAAGGACCGCCCGGCCCTGTCCATGATCCGCCGCGCCGAAGAGCGCGGTGATATCAAGCCGGGTGACACCCTGATCGAAGCGACCTCTGGCAACACCGGCATTGCGCTGGCCATGGCTGCGGCCATCAAGGGCTACCGCATGATCCTCATCATGCCCGAGGACCTGTCGATCGAGCGCGCCCAGACCATGAAGGCCTTCGGTGCCGAGCTGATCCTCACGCCCAAGAGCGGTGGCATGGAGTACGCTCGCGACCTGGCCGACAACATGGCCGCGCAAGGCAAGGGCCGCATCCTGGACCAATTCGCCAACCCCGACAATCCGCGCATCCATTACGAAACCACTGGCCCCGAAATCTGGGAGCAGACTGCCGGCAAGATCACCCACTTTGTGAGCGCCATGGGCACCACCGGCACCATCACCGGCGTGTCGCATTTCCTTAAGGAAAAGAACCCGGCGATCCGCATCATTGGTGCACAGCCCAGCGAGGGCTCGCGCATCCCGGGTATCCGCAAGTGGCCGCAGGAATACCTTCCCAAAATCTATGACCCCAGCCACGTGGACGAACTGGTTTATGTGAGCCAGGCCGATGCCGAGGACACCTGCCGTGAGCTGGCCAGAACTGAAGGCATCTTTGCCGGCATCTCGGCCGCAGGCGCATGCTGGGTCGCCCAGGAGATTGCGAAAACGGTGCAGAACGCGACCATCGTTTTCATCGTCTGCGACCGCGGCGACCGTTACCTCTCGACAGGCGTTTTTCCTGCCTGACGAACCACAGGACTTCCGGCATGGCCGAATACCGATTTTGCCCGCAATGCGCCACGCCACTGGCCTGGCTGACACAGATGGAAGATGGCGGCGAGCAGATGCGTCTGCGCTGCACTGCCTGCGATTTTGTGCACTGGAACAACCCGACGCCGGTGCTCGCGGGCATCGTGCAGGTGGGCGACCAGGTGCTGCTGGCGCGCAACGCGGCCTGGCCAGGGCGGCGCTTTGCGCTGATCACCGGTTTCATGGAAGCGGGCGAGACACCTGAAGACGGTATCCGCCGCGAGGTTGCCGAAGAAACCAACCTGCAGGTCACAGCCCTGCAGCTGGTGGGGGTGTATGACTTCCAGCGCATGAACCAGGTGATCATTGCCTACCATGCACGGGCCCGGGGCGAGGTGCGGCTCTCACCCGAACTGGCCGAATACAAGATGTTTGATCTGAAGGACCTGATCTGCTGGCCTGCGGGCACTGGCTATGCGCTGGGCGATTGGCTGCGCACCCAGGGTATCGAGCCGACCTTCATGAGCTGGGCCGAGCGCGAGGCGCAAAGCCAGGAGAACAACACGTGAACGTGGACAAGGAAATCGACACCAGCGGTTTGAACTGCCCGCTGCCCATCCTCAAGGCCAAGAAGGCACTGACCGACTTGCACAGTGGCCAGACCCTCAAGGTGATTGCGACCGATCCGGGTTCATGGCGAGATTTCGAGGCCTTTGCACGGCAGACCGGCAACGAACTGGTGTCGCAGGAAAAGACCGGAACGAATTTTGTCTACGTACTCAAACGCCGTTGAACCTGGGGGATCAGAGACCTGTCTCGCGATCAGGGGATCGCTCCCACAAGGAATCCGGTTCACAGCGAACTGGGTATTTGTGGGAGCGACCCCCCGATCGCGAGCTGCGAAGAACTCCCTGATCAGCCCAAACGCTGCAGCTGCTCGCGTACCTTGACCAGCGTGGCGGTGAACTCGGCCACGCGCTTTTTCTCCTGCTCGATCACCGCCGGTGGGGCCTTGGCCACGAAGGCATCGTTGGTCAGCTTGCCGTTGGCTTTGGTGATTTCGCCTTCAAGGCGCGTGGCTTCCTTGTTCAGACGGGCTTTTTCGGCCGCCACGTCGATTTCCATGAACAGACACAGGCGCGCATCGCCCACCACCGCCACCGGTGCGGCTTGTGCGGCAGCGGCCCAGTCCGCTTCGCTGTCAAAGACCTTGACTTCGCTGAGCTTGGCCAGGGCCTGCAGCACCGGAGCGGCGCTTTGCATGAACGCGGTGTCACCCACCACAAACAGCGGCAAGCGCGTGGCGGGCGAGACGTTCATTTCGCCGCGCAGGTTGCGGCAGGCGTCCACCAGGGTCTTGAGTTTGGCGACATGGGCCTCTGCCTGCGCGTCAATGCGTTCGGGCTGGCTGACCGGGTAGGCGGCAATGCTCACCGACTCACCGGCACGGCCGGCCACGGGCGCGACCTTCTGCCAGAGTTCTTCGGTGATGAAGGGGATGATCGGGTGCGCCAGACGCAGGATC
>JACCDV010743502.1_pt1 | contig 19482 bp, 18 predicted proteins | sample 7446131 | NCBI WGS metagenome assembly JACCDV01 (sample SAMN15323448, study PRJNA562643) | freshwater metagenome | isolation source: river surface water | place: USA:Blue River Watershed | collected 2017-08-17 | reverse complement strand
TAAGAGTCCAAATCGACGGCAATGTTCGGCACCTCGATGTCGGCTCATCTTATCCCGGGGCTGGAGAAGGTCCCAAGGGTATGGCTGTTCGCCATTTAAAAAGGTACGTGAGCTGGGTTCAAACCGTCGTGAGACAGGTTGGTCTTAATCTGCTGCAGGCGTTGATTCTTGAGGAGATTCGTTTCTAGTACGAGAGGACCGAAATGAACTGACCTCTGGTCTGGGGGCTGTCGTACCAACGGCACCGCCCCGTAGCGATGTCGGGAATGGATAACCGCTGAAAGCATCTAAGCGGGAAACCAACTCCAAGATAAGGAATCGTTTGAGGGCCGTGGGAGATGACCACGTTGATAGGCACCAGGTGGAAGCACAGTAATGTGTTGAGCCGAGGTGTACTAATTCCCCGACAGAACTCTCGAAAGGAATTGTGAGAGTCGCGTGACGCTTTCTGATTCTCTGTTTGTATAAAATCTTTGTTAGCTCTTCGTGAGCAATGTGTGCAGAGTTTGAACACTCTGTGTTGGTGCTTTGTCGGAGGGGTCACACCCGTTCTCTTTCCGAACACGGCAGTTAAGCCCTCCAGAACCGATGGTACTCGCAAGGGGAGAGTAGGTAGGCGCCAGCACAGAATGTTCAAAACCAAAAAGCCGCCCCGAAAGGGAGCGGCTTTTTGGTTTAACTTCGTGTGACACCTGGTTCGAGTAGGAATAGTCGCACCGCTTCGCGGACCAGGTGCGACTGCTGATATGGATCGGCCCACCGGCCGACTGTCTGAAAGTATTCGCTGACGCGAATAACCAGATAGGCGCAAAAGGCCTCCGCCGACGCTTTCTGAAAGAATGTTGCTGCGCAACATTAAACGTTAGGCGCCGGAAAAGAGAAAGACCGCGTGGTGCGGTCTTTTGAAATTCATTATGGATCGATCTCCTCGATCGTTTTGTTTGAGCATAGAGCGTGTAGCTCGTATCCTGAGATCGGCATGATGTTTGAGCGCGATTGCCATAGATGCCAACCGGTCGCGCGGCACAGTTCGTTCTGTCGATCGAGCTCGATTGTACCGATATTGTAGTGATCCATTTCCAGGTGTAGGCCGGAAAGTGCGATGCCACCGTATTTTGTTGCGCCAAAAGCGACGGTGGGGATGCGGTACTTGCAGAACGGTCGAAGGACCTGAAAGCGAAGCATTGATCGATCGGCCCAGTTTGTTTTCATGAGTCTCGTCATGTTTGTCTCCTCTGCGCACGACCATACATAAAACCCTGCTCCGAGGCAATGCTATGCTTTTTGCATGGGAATGGAGGGGCCAAAGAAAAAGAAAATTGAGAAGATGATCCGCGGTGTAGCGCTCGCTGGTATGGTGCTCGGCAAACTTGCATCAGGAGATGCAGCTGCGGCGGGTATGGCAGGGAATCGCGAGGCAATCAAAAAACTCGACGGTATTCAAACCTCAGAGATGTACCATGAGAAGAACCTCGCATCTCAAGAACCTCCAAAGAAGAAAGAAGATGCCACAGAGGCGAGTGCAGATAACCAAAACGCCACGTCGTAGGTACGAGGCGGCGTTTTGGTTACCTTCGCGAAATAAATAGCGTTTCCGAGAGGGAATGATACGCGAGTATATATGAATGTAAGATGAAGACAGAGTACAAGCCCCGCGAGCGGGGCTTGTTTACCTACAGCGTGCATAGTTTGCGCGCGATCATGAGGTCGTGCAGTGTGCCGCCCTCAAACAACCAGCCGTTCTTATCCATGTACTTCGTTCTGCCAGAATCGTCGAGAACCTGGCAGATCACGAAAGGGACGCCTTTGTAGTATTGCACGCGCATGGGTTCGAGATACTCGACGACCCGACCCTGATTGCCTGTTAGACAGCGGAACTTGTGATCCTGGGTAAAGTCTTCGAGCGGGGACACGTAACTCGAGTGGACCGTTAATGTAGCAAAGCCCATGGTTTGTACCTCCAACTGTGTTCACTATCAATCTTTCAGGGCGAGAGTCAAGCTCGTAATCTCCGCGTTCATACAGGTATCGCTCATTGGGAAAAGAAAGAATTGCACTCTTCCTTTTCGCTCACTTCGCTAACCTGTAGAATGGGGCGATGTCATGGGCCACGAGGAAGCGAGCCACCTACGGATTCGGCGTATTCCTATTCTTTCTGATCGTGCTTGGAGGCCCTGCTGTGTACTGGTATTTCACCATTCCTCCAACGTGCAGCGACGGAAAACGCAACCAAGGCGAGACGTCGCCAGACCGGGGCGGTCCGTGTTTGCTGCTCGATGCAGAGGCGCTCATGCCGGCGCCAGTCTTGTGGTCGCGAAGTTTCCCGGTTCGCGATGGTTCATTTAATTCTGTTGCGTACATTCAAAATGAGAACGTATCAGCTGGGGTGCGACGAGTTGCGTATCGTTTCGCACTCTACGACACAGCGAACGTGCTTGTTGCGGAGCGCATGGGACACACATTCATCATGCCTGGATCAGTCACTCCAGTGTTCGAAAGTAATATTGAAACTGGAAATCGCGTCGCCGTGCGTACATACTTTATTTTTTCAGAGGAGCCACAATGGGAGCGTATGCAAGATCGATCACGGATCATCGTGATAAACGATAAGGAGCTGCTTGATGCCGGAAGTGCGCCGAAGCTCAGTGCTACAGCGCTCAATTCATCCGTTACCGACATGACAGACCTTCTATTTGTCGCGACGGTATTTGACCAAGCCGGAAACGCATTCGCGAGTTCTCAAACCCTTATCCCGAAACTCCGCGGAGGTGAGAAGCAGGACATCACCTTTACGTGGCCGGATCCCTTTACTGTAACTGTTGGTCGTATCGACATCATTCCACTTGTTGTTCCGGCCTCGCCTGCGAAGTAGGTATGGTTTCCGCGATCCAGAGAGCTGAGGCGCGTGTTCGTGCCTTTGCGCATATCGACTGGTACATGCTCCTGAGTGCGCTCGCGATCTCACTGTTGGGATTGGTGACAATGCGCTCGTTCATTCCGGAAGCTGCCTTTTTTGAACATCAATTGGTGTGGATCGGCATTTCGCTCATGGGATTCATGTTTGCGAGCATGATCGACTACAGCTTTCTCAGACGTACCCCGATCGTGGTCGGGTTGTTTGTGGTGGTTTGCGCGCTTCTGTTACTGATCTTCGTGTTTGGCTCCATTGTCTACGGTTCACAAAACCGATTCGATCTTGGTATATTCGCAATTCAGCCGTCAGATCCTGCGAAATTCATCCTCATCGTGGTTCTCGCAAAATATTTCCATCGTCGCCACGTGGAGATCAAGCATTTCAGACATATTCTTGTCTCCGGTGCATACGCATTTGTTCTCTTTGCGCTCGTATTTTTTCAGCCGGATCTTGGTTCGGGTATCATCATTTTCTCCATCTGGTTTGGGATGATTCTCGTAGCAGGTATTTCGTGGAAGCATCTTGCGGTGCTCCTTGTCACGGGAATGGTCGTGTTTGCCGCGCTGTGGACCTTCGGACTGCAGCCATATCAAAAAGCTCGCATCATGACATTTCTGCACCCACTTGCCGACATCCAAAACACTGGCTACAACGCGTATCAATCAACAGTAGCCGTGGGGTCCGGGGAATTGACGGGCAAGGGAATCGGGTACGGTACGCAGTCGAAGTTACAGTTCCTACCCGAGTACGAGACAGACTTTATTTTCGCGGCATACGCTGAAGAGTGGGGATTCATTGGCGTGGTGATACTACTTGGTTTGTTTGGGGTGCTCATTTTGCGCATCTTGGCTGTTGCCATACACGGTGCGAATAACTTCGATTCGCTGCTCGCAGCTGGTATCGCTATTTACTTCCTTTCTCAATTTATTGTGCACGTGGGTATGAATATGGCGCTGCTACCGATCACGGGAACGACACTGCCATTCATGAGCTACGGCGGCTCTCACTTACTCACGGAATACTTGGTGCTTGGAGTGTTGATGGGGCTGAGACGCTATGCGCGCCCATCGATTCAGGCACGTGATGAGACCGAACTCGTTGGTGCGATGTAGCGTTACGCCTCGTAAAGCTCGAGTGTTTTTGTAAGCATCTCGGGAAGCGGGAAGCGATTCTCTGTGGCGGATGAGTTGCGCGAGAGGGAAGCGATTCCCTCGATCGCATCTGCGAGCGCGAGCGCGTTGTACGGGGGTACAAGGGCTGTACGCCCGAGTGCGTCCGCGAACTCCTGGTCGATTATATCGGTTGCAACGATTTGCAGACCAGCGAGCGATGCCTCAATAAGCACGTACGGCAAACCCTCTTTAATCGAGGGCAGGAGGTAGATGTCAAACCCCGAAAGATATCGTGCTGCGTCAGGCACAAAACCCGAGAGAAACACACGGTCAGCGATACCGTGCTCTCGTATGAGTGCGTTGAGGCGATCATGCTCTTCGCCTTCACCAGCGATCACATATACAGCGTCGTGTCCCCGACGAGTGAGCTCCGCAACAGCCTCAATGCCGAATCGTAAACCTTTGTTTTTCGTGAGCTCCGCGATTGACACAATACGGATCGTCTTTTGCGTGATCGGTGGCACAGGAAGCTCACCCAGCATTTCTTTAAAACCCTCCTGTGGTGCAGCAAGATTCAGATTCTCGCGACCAAGTGGTATATAGACAATTTTCTTACGTACCCACGGCATGCGGTGACCGATGCGCTCGTCGGTCTTAGATACGACAATGACATGCGTCGAGAGTATGCCGGTGAGCCAGCTTATAAGGAAGAGGATTGCTTGAGAGAAAATGTCGCGACTTTCTTTAAATGGCCAGCCATGTGCCGTGAAGACAATGGTTTTTACGCCACTCAGTCGTCCGGCAAGTGCACCAAGCGCTGCAGCTTTCGAACTGTTCACATGGAGGATATCTGGGGCAGTGTCGCGGATCGCGTCGCGGATCTCGAAGTAGCTTTGTATGTCGGAAACGATAGAGATGTTTCGCTGGAGTGATGGAATTTCAAGAACTGGAATGCCATGGGTCTCGAGCATATCAGCCAAGCGCCCCCGAACACCGTAAACGACGCCAGATTCGTACTCGTGCTGAGGAAGATTTGCAGCGAGATCGTATACGTAACGCTGTGCTCCGCCAAACGTCGCTTTTGTGATCAAAAACAGAACCTTTTTACGCTTGTTTGGAGGTTCTTGATTCATCATATTCAGAATGCCATGATACGCCCACTGGCGCTATGACACTTATACCGAAAAGGGAGTATATCCTGCTCTTGCTTGGCGATGTCGTCGTATTCACTGTTTCTCTGTGGATCACGCTCGCATTGCGATATCTCGAGGTGCCCACGAGGGAGTTGTTCGTGCTACACCTCGTTCCGTTCACGTTCCTCTTTGCGGCGTGGATCGTTGTTTTTTTTGTGGCAGGACTGTATGGCAGACACACACGCCTCTTCCGTAGTCGACTGCCTGCAACAATTTTGTACACGCAGACCATCAACATGGTTATTGCATCACTCTTCTTCTCAACACTTCCGGTGTTTGGTCTGGCGCCGAAAACGATCCTTGTGTTGTATCTCATCGTGTCGTTCATGCTTATCTTTGTCTGGCGAGTGCTGATGTTTACACATATGCCGCGCACAAAAAAGTTGCGTGGAGTGCTTATCGCGTCTGGTAATGATGCCCATGCGCTTGCCGAAGAAGTAAAGAGTGATCCGCATGCCGCGTTCACATTTGATTATATGGTCGATACTTCCACCGCTCCCTCGCATGAGGTGATCCAGCGTACCGTGCGCGTTGCGGGTGAGGATGATGTTACGTTTCTCGTGGTAGATCTCTCGGATGCTGCCGTTTCGGCAGCACTTCCTATTATTTACGACGCGGCATTCCACAAACATAAGTTTGCGCTCATTGATGCAGCCGAGCTGTATGAAGAAATGTTCGATCGTGTACCTCTGACGCTCGTGAAGTACGAATGGGTGCTCCGTTCAGCTGCGACATCGAGAGTATACGACACGCTCAAGCGTGTGGTTGATGTGTTGGGCGCGTCACTCCTGGGACTCGGATCGTTGATCGTGTACCCGTTTGTTGCGCTTGCGATCAAGCTCGACGATGGGGGAGAAATATTCATAACGCAGGAACGCGTAGGACGGTTCCAGCGTCCGGTGAAAATAGTGAAATTTCGCAGCATGAGCGGCAATGATTCTGGCGTGTATGGGGAAGGGGGGAAGTCGAAACTGGAGATCACTCGTGTTGGTAAATGGCTTCGTGTGCTTAGAATCGACGAATTGCCGCAGCTGTGGAATGTAATAAAGGGAGACCTCTCGCTTGTGGGCCCGCGCCCGGAATTGCCAGCGCTCGCCTCACAGTACAGTGCGCGTATTCCGTATTACAACGCGCGATATCTTGTCACACCCGGGCTCATGGGCTGGGCACAGCTTCGTCACGATCGACATCCGCACCATGGGGCAGACATTCTTGCGACAAAGGAAAAGCTTTCGTACGACTTGTTCTACTTGAAACACCGATCGATAGCACTCGACATTTACATTATTTTGCAAACGATCCGCATTGTGCTCACGGCGCGAGGTTCGTGATATACATAAATACATGGCAAAGAAAGCGATTGTAACTGGTGGGGCGGGGTTTATCGGACACACGATTGTCCGCCAACTCATCGATAAGGGATATGAGGCACATATTGTCGATAGAGATTACACATTTCGCGATGGAATCATTGCCAAAGAGGCGATCAGGCACACTGAGGATGTGCGAAATACGGACGCGATCCAGAAAATATTTGAAGGCGCAGACGTAGTGTTCCACACTGCTGCAGTCCCGCGAGTTCCATACTCTATCGAACACCCCGTGGAGACAACAGATCAAAATATTACGGGCACTGTTTCAGTACTGACCGCAGCAGCGCGCGCAAAGGTGCGGCGCGTTGTGTACTCTTCGTCGGGATCATCGTACGGAGATCAAACGCAGATGCCGCTGGTTGAAACCATGGCGGCGAATCCTGTGAATCCATACGGATTACAGAAATATATTGGTGAGTTATTTGCAAAGATGTGGCCAGGCATTTATGGGATCGAAACCGTCAGTCTTCGATACTTCAACGTATATGGGCCAGGTCTTGATCCGAACGGTCCGTATGCACTTGCGATCGGACGCTTCCTCAAAGCATCGATCGAAAAAGAGTCGATCGTGATTTACGGCGACGGCACCGTGACGCGAGATTTTACACATGTACGCGATGTTGCTGCAGCAAATATTCTTGCCGCGGAAAGCGCGAATGTGGGAAAGGGAGAAGTGCTCAATATAGGCGCGGGTCGACAGACGTCGATCCAGAAGCTCGCTGAGATGTTTGGTGCACCGATCACATACGGCCCTCCTCGAATCGAGGCGCATGACTCGCTTGCAGATAATTCGAAGGCTCGAGAGCTCCTCGGGTGGGTACCACAGATGACGCTGGAAGCTGGCATCGCAGAGTTAAAAAAAGAGGCAGGCCTTTCATGATCCTCGATGGCCGCAGTATAGCCAGCGAGATCATCGCCGGACTAAAAGTGCGTCGCGCTACGATCGACCGACCAGTGCGTCTCGGCATCATTGTGGGCACGCTCGACCCCGTGATCGAATCGTTTGTTCGCTTAAAAACAAAAGCGGCAGCTGATCTCGATATTGAAATGGTTCGTGTGGATATAGCAGATCCGACGACATCAACGGTGATGGACGCTGTACGCTCATTTAAATATGACCCATCGATCAGTGGAATGATCGTTCAGCTCCCAATGCCGCAGGTCGTCGATATAAATGCCGTGCTCTCAGAGGTGAATATGGAAAAGGATGTAGATGGCATCAATCCATTTACGCGAGAGTCCGAGCGTATTGCTCGCGCGCCTGTTGCCCGTGCTGTACACGAGATCCTCGTGAGAGAGCGTGTCGAGATACCGGGTGCGCGCGTTGCTGTGGTGGGAGCCGGGCGGCTCGTTGGTGTACCGACTGCGGCACTGTTACAGGAACTTGGAGCAGAGGTCACAACGCTGACGCTGAATGAGGGGAGTCTAAAGGATCTGAAGGACGCAGACATTATTGTCTCCGGAGCGGGTCATGCACACTTGATTAAGCCGGAGCATATACAGGAGGGTGTTGTGCTCATTGATGCAGGAGCGTCAGAACTTGGCGGTTTTATTCAGGGTGACGCTGATCCGGCATGTGCAGCAATCGCGAGCGTGTTCACTCCAGTTCCTGGAGGGGTTGGACCAATCGCAGTATCGATGATCTTCAAGAATCTTCTTGACCTTGTTGAGGCTAGATACACACAGAGTTAGTCGCAGTGCGACATACGCACGTCCTTTCACCGATATACTTATCGAATGATTGAGACGGCAATAAGTCTTCAGGCGCTGGGTATCGGCGTCTCGGCGTTCATTGCTACGCTTATTGCTGCGTTCCTCCTCATTAATGCGTACCACGAAACGCTCGCACGCTCCTTTGCCTTTGGCGTTCTTGGTCTTGTGGTGTGGGCGTGGTTCGGATTCTTCTCTGCGATCGCGGCCGATAACTACCAGATGGATGTGGCACGACAACTCCGGATCTTTGGGGTGATCGGAAATGTATTGTTTTTGATACTGTTTGTTCGGTTTGCTTTTGTATACAAACGAGAACAGGAGGCGCTGACGAGCTCGGAGCAGCTCACGCTCCAGCTCTATATTTTCACGGGTGTGGCATTCATTGTGTTGTGCCTGCTCGATCTGTTCGGTGCGCGTACGCTCATTGGCGATTTCTTCCCGAACACGGTCTCGCCACTGGGTGAATCAATGTTGGATCTTTTCTTGATCTACTACCTCCTCACCATCCCGATATTGACCACGATGATGATGAGACGTCTCCGGTACGAAACCGGCTCAGCGCGTCGCGGGGGCATTATTCTTCTTATCACAATGGTTGCCAGCATCCTGCTGGGCTCAACAGGTTTTCTTCCGTATTACGGCATCGTGGTCCCAGCGCTCACAGCACTCAGAGGCCTTGCTGTGCCAATCTTCGGAGTAGGCGCGTTCTATGCGATGAGCTCACACAACATTTTCAACTTTCGCGTTGCTGCAGCGAACGCATTTGTGTTTGGTATTTGGTCGGCGCTCTTTTTGCGAATTTTGCTGTATACCGAGTTCAAGGAAGCGCTGAGCGATATTTACCTGCTTCTCGCACTCGTTGTGCTCGGTGCGTTCTTGATCCGCAGCTTCAATACAGAGCTCAACTCTCGTGCTGAGATCGAACGTGTAGAACGAGAGCGCGCTATCGAACAATCGAAGTCGGAGTTTGTATCGATTGCTGCACATCAGCTCCGAACTCCGCTTGCAGGTATTCGTTGGGCGTTCAATGTCCTCGAATCAGCAGACGGTTTGAGCGAAGAGCATCGATCGCTTCTAAAAAAGGGAAGTGAACGAACCAAAGATGTCATCGCTCGGGTGAACGAAATGTTGAGTGCGGCTCGACTCAATGATGGTGGCTTTATGGTGTCGCTCGAACCTCAAGATATTCGTCCCATTCTGAAAGACAGTGTTGCGCTGTTCGATGATGCGGCTCGTGTACGAAATCTCAAACTTGAATCATCCATTCCACGGAAAGCGCTTTTCTCGCGAGTCGATAAGGATAAATTTTCGATGGCCATTCAAAACCTGATCGATAATGCGATCAAATATACAAAGACGGGGAGTGTGAGTCTGCGCGCAGATCGGAACGATGATCGCATCGAGATATGCATTCGCGACACTGGTATTGGTATTGCCGAGGCTGACTCGAAGCATATGTTCGAGAAGTTCTATCGACACGAGAAAGCGGTCAAAATGTTTACCGATGGCTCGGGCCTCGGTCTCTTTATTGTGAAGAAGATCATTGATGCGCACGGAGGCACCATCATGGTGGTGTCCGAGAAAGGTAAGGGAACGTCCATCACGCTCAGTATTCCGGTCGCAAAAAACGGCTAAACAGGGCGGTTTTTAGGCCTTTCTTTTTATTCGTGGCTGCGTATACTGTAGCCCCATGGCCGGAAGACGCGTCTCAGCCCTCATCATCCTCGCACTCGGGGCTCTTTTGGGGTGGTACATTTTCAACCTCCAAACGACCGGAGAGCGCACCTTTAAGCTCGGACTTGATCTCTCAGGTGGTACGCAGCTTGTCTACCGAGCAGACCTCTCGGCACTCACTGATACAGACGGTGAGGATGCGATGGAGGCACTTCGTGACACTATTGAACGCCGAGTGAACCTCTTCGGTGTATCGGAACCGATCGTGCAAACGCAGACCTCGAGCGCCTTGGCTGAACAGAAAGAAGAGCGACTGATCGTTGAGCTTCCGGGTGTTACTGATACACAGCGAGCTATTGAGCTCATTGGCCAAACGCCCGTGCTCGAATTCCGCATGCTCAAGGGGGATACACCTCCAGCAAACCTTACCGCTTCAACAACGAATGAGTACTTTGAGCCAGCATCGATCACTGGTAAGGATCTTGCTTCAGCCCAACTACAGTTCCAGGGAGGTGCTGGTCAAGCGAACACCCCTGTTGTTGTGCTCAAGTTTAACGATGAGGGGTCAGAAACCTTTCAGCGACTCACTCGTGAGAATGTAGGACGCTACTTTGGTATCTTCCTCGACGGTGTTGCGATCTCAGTCCCTGTTATTCGAGAAGAAATTCCGGGCGGTACTGCCGTGATCTCTGGTAACTTCTCTCCCGAGAGCGCAAAGGAGCTCGCACGAAATCTTAACTACGGAGCACTTCCAGTTCCAATTGAACTTATTTCGACACAGACTGTTTCTGCAACGCTTGGTGGTGAGGCGGTACGAAGCGGCATAATCGCGAGCGTTTGGGGTTTTGCACTTGTGGCGCTCTTCATGGTGCTCTGGTATCGATTGCCTGGCGTGATTGCGGTTCTTGCGCTTGCGATCTACTTGGTGCTTAACCTCGCACTGTTTATGTTCATCCCAGTCACGATAACCGCAGCTGGGTTTGCGGGACTCATTCTCTCGATCGGTATGGCGGTGGACGCGAATATTCTTATCTTTGAACGCATGAAAGAAGAAATGCGCGCAGGGAAGAATTCTGAAGATGCGATTCGCGAGGGGTTTGCTCGCGCCTGGCTCTCGATCCGAGACTCAAACATCTCATCGATCATCACGGCTATCATTCTGTTCTGGCTCGGTACATCGCTCATCAAGGGATTTGCACTTGTGTTCGGTCTTGGTGTGATCGTGTCGATGATCACTGCGATCACGGTGTCTCGAACGCTCTTGATGGCGCTTGGTATGAATGCGAAGTCTGGTGTCGCGCGCTTTTTATTCGGTAGTGGCATCAAAGCGTAGTATGTTTGTCGTCAACAACAGAGGTATCTTTTTCGCTATCACAGCAGTGCTATTGCTTGCGTCTGTTGCGGCGATCGCAGTGTTTGGTCTAAAACTCGGAACCGATTTCACGGGAGGCACACTCATTGAGGTGAGCTACGACTCTATGCGAACCTCGCAGGAGGTTGTTGAGGACTCGTTGCGTGGTTCAGGTCTTGAGCACTTTTCTCTTCGAGAATCGGGGGAGTTGGGCTACACGCTCCGCACAGGCGAGCTCACCGATGAGCAGAGAAGTTTTATGGCCTCAATGTTCACGATTGGTGACAATGAGGCACATATTGATGCGATGAGCGAGGTGGGACCAACAATCGGCGCGGAGCTTCGCAATAAATCGCTCGTGGCACTCGCGGTTGTGCTCCTGTGCATCATGCTTTTCATTGCATTCGCGTTTCGCCATGTATCAGAACCAGTCTCGTCGTGGACATATGGCCTTATTGCGATCGTGACGCTATTGCACGACGTTATCATTCCATCCGGTGCATTTGCGATCTTTGGGTATCTTTGGGGTGCACAAGTGGACACGTTGTTCGTAACGGCGCTCCTGACCATTCTTGGCTTTTCTATTCACGATACGATCGTGGTGTTCGACCGAACGCGCGAGAATCTGCGCCTCAATAAAGAAAAGGGTCGCAAGGAGGATTTTGCTATCACTGCGGGACGCTCACTTGATCAGACCATGGTGCGTTCGATCAATACATCGGTAACGGTGATCATTGCGCTCGCCACGCTCTATATTTTTGGACCTGACTCCACCAAAGACTTCGCGCTCACACTACTCGTCGGTATGGTTGCTGGAACGTATTCGTCGATCTTCTTTGCAACGCCGCTACTGGTTGTGTGGGAAAGATGGCGTCGAAATAAATAAGTGCCGCAAAAGCCCCGCGATTCTCCGGGGTCTCGCCCGGCAAAGCATTGCCGAGGCGGGAGGAAAAATGGCGTCGTCCTGCAAACGCTAAAAAATAAAAAAACGCCGATCCGAGGATCGGCGTTTTGATTTCAAGGGTCGCTAGTCTCCAAGCTGCCCATCGTGCGACCAGCCAGTATTGGCCGCTGCCATTTGAACGCGCTGCGGATTGCGGAGTGTTGCGATCACTGCGTTCGGTTCTTCGCCATTGCATACGCGCCGGACGAGCTGCGCAAAGCCGGAATGGACGTGATAGTCCTTTCCGAATAACTCCACCATGCTCCGCTCGAATTCTGAGCTCAATTGCTCAATCGCCTGTCTCTTGTCGGTCACGTCAGTCGCCTCCTTTTTGAAGTGAAATGATTCCGATGGGGTAAGCCCAGGTGTACGCACAAAACTTCCGCGCTCGTGTCGCATTACGATGCCCTTGTGAAAGATCGCCGGATCGTGTGACCCGGAATCTGAACCGAATGATTTCGATGCAGGTTCCGAGACGCCCCTCTATAAAAGAAGCCCCTCTACTGAGGGGCTTCTGGTGTTTGTTTCGGTTTTAGTTATTTCTGAACCGTTGCATACGCCAAAGCCCTCCGTTTCCAGTAGCTAAAAAAGTATGCAAATGCGATTACTGCTCGATTCATTAGGTTTGAGAATACGCCCATTGAGATTTCTGTCAAGAATTCATTTCATAATGGTTTGACACACAAACTGCGCAGGAATACGATTTGCATGCTCTTTCAACACGAAGAATAGGGATACGCGACATGGGTGATAAAGCATTGCTGCCTGGCGGCGCCGGAATCTGCAACAAGAGTTCGAGGGCGTTCGATCGCGCCGAAGGCGCTAACCAACAGCAGTAATCTGGCGAATCGCCACGACAAGCGGGCACTTCGTCAGATCGAAGTGCTGCCTCTGAAGGCAAGAACCGCGTGATCGGCGGTGCGCACCTCCGGCCATCGGCCATTGGAAGCGGTCTGTGAATGTTTCGGACTGTTGCAGCGATGCAACAGTCCTTTCTTTTTTCTTGACAGTATTTCTCTCAGGCGTAGTCTCTGATAAGCACTGTTGGTATTGCGTATGGTGCGGGTACAGAAAATGCCATCGAGGGAGATGTGGAATGGCACACGCGGTAAGACGGACTGAGCCAGATTCGAAAGAGCTTCTAACTCAGTCCGAAGGCGACGAGCGACGAGCTCCGAACGGACGCATTGCAGTTCTCGTGAACGGAATGTGGGCGGGGTTTCTCTGCGAAGACGGCGGCGGCAGTCGCGGCGGCAGCGGTCGGGACATGGCGGTATTCGATGTGGAGGAGTTGCCCGAGAAGCAGCTTCGTGCAACGTTCCGCGCAAGTATCACAGGTAAGGACAAGAGAAGTCTGAGCAAGCGTTTTCATCACGATCAGGACATCAAGCTGTACGCAGCGACGACTCCCTCGGGTGACCGCTGCCAACTTTTTACGCTCTAGTCACGGAGGCTAGAGCACACCTCAACACCGGCGTAGATTTTCGCCGGTGTTTTGTCTTTCTCGCTCAGGGTTTACTTTTTCTAAAAAGAGTTTATAGTCCTCCAGTCGAGCCACGAGCTCGTCGCTGAAGAGGAGTTCACAGAGTGAACAAGGATAGCCAGAAACCCGGCAAGCAGCCGGATCAGGGAAAAGGTTCCATGAATCAGCAGCAGCAGGACGGCGGCGGGCACGGCCAGGATCGCGGATCCCAGGACGGCAAGCGTCAGCAGCAGGGCGGCTCGAAGTCGCGCTAGCGGCGCCGGCTGAACCAAAACAATAGCTCATTCGCGCACTGAGGTGCGCATGACTGGCCCCCAGTGCAATACTGGGGGCTTTTTCTTTTTGACGAGCTACGAACGCGGGTACACAATTATGGTGGTAACTGAACGGAGATCCGAGTGAGAAAAGGCGTCATGAGACTAACGTCTCAGTGACTGTCCTAGCCCTGCATATCGGACCCAAAAGGCGTAGTGCCCTTGAGGGGAAGCCAGCACGTTCAGATCCAGTATTGAGATTGCCGGAACTCGAAAATGGCGCATCGTACATCGATGCGCCCTTTCACTTATGGTCTATGCACACATCCCTACACTACTCTCACATCAAACACGGTACACTTCACTCATGCGTTTTTTGGTTCGGACAGCGGCCGTTTCCCTTGCGATATTGTTGGCCGCCCCATCTTCTGCATTCGCAGCTACGATCACGAAATATCTTGAGTACAGATCTTCTGGGCCGGAGGTCACGATCCTTCAGCAGTTTTTGATAGGGCAGGGTTATTTGAGTGGATCTGCTACAGGTTATTTTGGAACAAACACGAGAATTGCACTCATTAGTTACCAGCGAGCCCGGGGTATTCTGCAAACAGGGACAGTAGGTGCTGAAACAAGAGCGGCGGTGAACCGCAGTCTCGCAATTAAGAATCAGGCGACGCGCGATGCGCTCCTCGCCCAGATAAAAGTGCTGCAGGCTAAGCTTGCCGAACTGCTTGCTGCACGGGCTGCACAAACCGCTACGTCAACACCGATACAAACACCTACACCAACGCCGACTCCGACTCCGACTCCTACACCAACGCCGACACCTACGCCAAGCCCAACGCCTTCCACTCCAACGGCCGATACATCGGCTCCGGGTGTCACGGTCACCGGACCTTCGGGTAATTTGCAAGCAGGTACGACCCAGGCGGCGCTCACCGTCACCACAAACGAAAGTGCGGTATGCGCATACCACACAGTCTCGGGCACGGCATTTGCATCAATGACGCAGTTCACGGTTACCAACGGTACAGCTCACTCGGTGACCGTGAGCGGTCTTGCAAATGGAGCGAGCTACACGATATACATTCGATGCAAAGACGTGGCGGGAAATATTTCGGCCGCTGCTTCAGCTGCGTTCGCTGTGACCGCGTCGGTTACACCTACACCTACACCAACTCCGTCTCCGACACCGACACCGACACCGACTCCAACCCCATCTGGCACGTCGGCTTCAGCAGATGGTACTCGTTTGCCGCCTGCTGCACAGATCATCGATAACGCAGGGGTTGTCTGGACGATTTCCGGCAACCAGATCATGAGAAACGGGGTGCAGGCTTCTGGTGGTCTTGGTTCTGTCATCACGTGGTGTGGTTCGATCATTCGCGTTTTTGGTACGAATAATGGTTTGTGGGCATGGACTGGCTCCGGGTGGGGAAATATTGGCAATACCGATCCATGCGGTACTCCGGCACCATCGGGTTCGGATACCACTGCACCAACTCAGCCGTCAGGATTTGGCACAACCTCCATGCAGCCAACCTCTGTTTCGTTCCGCTGGAACGCATCCTCAGACAATGTTGCGGTAGGTGGGTATAGAATTTTCAGAAACTCTATTCAGATCGCGACGACGCAAGAAACGGTGTATACCGATGCAACTGCCACAGCATCAACCACATATACGTATTTCGTACGTGCGTACGATGCATCAGGAAACACATCGACGTCGACTCCATCAATAACCGTAACCACACCAGGTGTTACACAAGTTGCTTCATCAAACGGTGCGGTGAATATTAGGACCGACTTCGGTGCTGCTTGTAACGGCACGGCGGATGACTCTGCTGCGTTCATGGCATTCCAGCAATGGGCGATCAACTGGCAGAGTACGAATTCAAATACGATTGAACTGACGATCCCGTCGGGATCTACGTGTGTGCTCGGCCCGAATGGTGCGACAACCTTCGCGACATCACGATGGACTGTTGGTATTAAGAAACTCACGGTGAAAGGATACGGAGCAACCTTTAAAGGCAGCACGTTCCTCGGCGGACTCGGACAGATTCAGAACAATGCGAACAGCGCGCGTGTCGCTACGGTGAATGCCGGTGCAAACTCAGTCACACTCCTCGACGCTTCAAAAGCATCGCTCTTTGCGGCGGGTAAGTGGGTATTGATCTCAGGATACGATCTTCAGGGCTTGTGGCAGTCGCCATACGGATATCCATCGAATCCGCATTTCTTTGAATATATGCAGGTGGCAAGTGTGAGCGGTACCACCGTCACCTTCAACACGCCGTTGAAATATAGCTACAAGTCGACGTGGCCAAATTACAACTCCGGTAATGTGTGGGAAATCGACAATGGCGGTCCGGGTACGCTCTATGCACTGCATCCGTCGTGGGATACAGAGGTTGAATACCAAGGACTCACGTTCAACTTTACGGGCGGCCAAACGTACGCAAACGGCCGCAGTGCAACGTTCCGCGATGTGAAGCTTACCAGCGGCGCCCTGATCCCGACAGCAAGTCAGACATGGTCGCTCATTAATTCAGATATGTCGAACTCGTATGTGGAGGTCGATAAGTTGGTAAGCACACTCAATATCACGAACTCAACGATCAGAAGTATGGATTTCCAAAGCTCTTCTGTTGATCAGGTGAATATGACAGGGAGTCGTGTCATTCAGTTTATGAATGGAACCCCGAAGAAATTTACTGGTTCAAACAACGTATTCGAAGGCACGATGGGTGTTGGCACGCTCTACTATGGCCGTACGGAAAATTTCTCCTGCACAAACTGTACGGTCGGAACGTTCACCACCTTTGGCTACAGTATCGATACGAACCCATTCTCCATGGCAAACGGTGTTATTACCACGCCGAATTCTGCACACTCACTGCCGTGGGCTGTACCAAATACATGGAATTTCTGGAGCGGCTCAAGCGGTATCGGGGGCGCATTCAAGGTGATTGATGTGACACAGGATGCATCGAATACATACGTGCAAACGAATCTTTCAGGAACCTGGCCAACGATCAGTCAGTACATCGGTCAGGCCGGACGACCGAAGATCGTGGCCCCTGCTGCGCAGTCGTTTACCTGTACGAACTGCACGGGTGACTCGAAGCTCGTTGATATTACGTCGCAGCCCGCCGGCACACTTCCGTATTCATATGCGAAGAAAACTTACACTGGTAACTTTAAACAAGCAGCGGGCGCAACAGTACGCGGCCGAGTCGTGAGTATTAAAATTAATGTTACGAAACCGTATACAGGAACACGTGCCACGCTTCCGATGAATGTACTTGGCATGTTCGGAAACTTTGTAATCAATAGCTCCGATGGCTCATCCAGTCGCGTTGATCCGATCGTAAACGTAAAAGTTGCAGGGCAGCGTGTGATCACGCCATCAGGGGTAACCGGAAATCAGCCAGGGGATGACTTTACGAAGAATGCAGATGCCACCAAACCATGGAAGAGCTGGGATGTGTGGATTAATGACTTTGGGGTATTTCTACCCGATCTGGCTGCCGAAGATCCGAGTACGTGGCCGACTGTAACGATAGAGATCATTACAGACCAGGGAATTGGGGCCCCAATTCCACCATCGACCCTCCCATAAGGTTCTACAAACAGGCTCAATAGCCGGTTAGGGGCTTCATGGAGCCTTTCACTTGACTTACACCTGAGGGTGTCTATAATGGCCCGACCTTCGCTCCTGAAGGCTTTCTGAAAGCGTGGTTGCTGACAGAAGTCGCGCAAGTCCAACTCGGAAACTGCGCCTTTGAACCGGTATAGCCGGGTGGAGTGTTGGTGTGAACTTTGACATTTGAATAGACAAAGCATTCGTATTGATTCTGTAGCGGAATCAATACAAAAATACAATTGTGTAATCACACAAATTGGTAAGACTCGAATATCCAATAAGCCGGATGTTCGAGAAGCAATGCAACACACAAGCAAGCAAAATAAAAATCGTTTCAAACTCTAGGAGGGTTTGAAACGTACAGTAAAGATTCAAAAGAATTATCCGTTCTTTTGTTTCGTCCATCCTAAAAAGAGTAAGAACAAATTCAAGAAGCCTCTCGTAGTTCAGCAACCGCTGACCGACGCTTCAAGTAAAATCTAACTTTTACTTAGAGTTTGATCCTAGCTCAGGGTGAATGCTGGCGGTATGGATAAGGCATGCAAGTCGAGCGGGTTTAGACCCGCGGCAGACGAGGTAGTAACACGTAGGAACGTACCCTGAAGTCGGGCATAACCAGCCGAAAGGTTGGACAATTCCCGATAGTCTCGTAAGAGTAAAGATCCGTCGCTTCAGGAGCGGCCTGCGTAATATCACGCTAGTTGGTAAGGTAATGGCTTACCAAGGCTATGACGTTTAGGGGAGCTGAGAGGCTGACCCCCACCGATGAAACTGAGAACGGTTCATACCCCTACGGGGGGCCGCAGCCGAGAATATTCGACAATGGGCGAAAGCCTGATCGAGCGATACCGCGTGGTGGATGAAGTGCTTCGGCACGTAAACACCTTTTATGAGGGAAGAAGTTATTGACATTACCTCATGAATAAGGGGCTCCTAACTCTGTGCCAGCAGGAGCGGTAATACAGAGGCCCCGAGCATTACCCGGAATTACTGGGCGTAAAGAGTGCGTAGGTGGTCATGTTAGTCGCCTGTTAAAACCCCCGGCTCAACCGGGGATCGGCGGGCGAAACGGCATGACTAGAGAGCGTGAGAGGTCTGTAGAACTCTAGGTGTAGGGGTGAAATCCGTTGATATCTAGGGGAATACCGAAAGCGAAGGCAGCAGACTGGCGCGTTTCTGACACTCAAGCACGAAAGCGTGGGTAGCGAACGGGATTAGATACCCCGGTAGTCCACGCCCTAAACGATGATGACTGGCTTTCCGGAGTATCGACCCTCTGGGAGGCGAAGCTAACGCGTTAAGTTGACCGCCTGGGTAGTACGGCCGCAAGGCTAAAACTCAAAGGAATAGACGGGGGCTTGCACAAGTGGTGGAGCGTGTGGCTCAATTCGTCGCTAAGCGAAGAACCTTACCAGGGCTAGAAATCCTACTGCACGCCTATCGAAAGATAGGAAGCCTTCGAGGGTGTAGGACAGGTGATGCATGGCTGTCGTCAGTTCGTGGTTTGAATCGTTCCCTTCAGTGGGGTAACGAACGCAACCCTCGTTGCCTGTTACAAGTGTCAGGCGAGACTGCCCCCTCACGGGGGAGGAAGGTGGAGATGACGCCAAGTCAGCATGTCCCTCTGATGTCCTGGGCTGCACACGCGCTACAATCGCCGTTACAACGAGGCGCAATGGGGTAACCCGGAGCAAATCTTTAAAAGCGGCGCCAGTTCGGATTGAGGTCTGCAACCCGTCCTCATGAAGCCGGAATCACTAGTAATCGCGGGTCAGCAACACCGCGGTGAATACGTTCTCAAGCCTTGTACTCACAAATAAATG
>JACCDV011237955.1_pt1 | contig 19484 bp, 18 predicted proteins | sample 7446131 | NCBI WGS metagenome assembly JACCDV01 (sample SAMN15323448, study PRJNA562643) | freshwater metagenome | isolation source: river surface water | place: USA:Blue River Watershed | collected 2017-08-17 | reverse complement strand
GCCAATATTAAATACTTTCTCAATCCACTCAATACTTTCATCCACCATCGTTTCTTCGTCTTTGAGATGATTAGCAAAATGATTCGTAATTTTTTGAATGATTCTATTACTGATGATTTCAGCTTGTTCTTCGTTAAAATCGGCTAATTTTTTACGTTGAAAATTCAACTCCCCCTCTTTTATGGATTGTAATTTTTCTTTTAAAGCATGAATCGTTGGAGCAAATTTTCGCCCTTTGGACCACGTCAAAAACTCCTCTTTAATCTCTTCGATAATAGCTTCGGCCGCTGGAATATGTTTCTTTCTATTTTCTAAAGTTTCATCGGTGATTTGAGATAAATAATCCATGTGAATCAAAGTAACTCCTTCAATATCCTCTACATTTTCATTCACGTTTTTTGGGATAGATAAATCCAAAATCAATAAGGGTTTTTTCAAGTTCAAAATGGTTTTGTCCACTGTTGGGTTTTGAGCCCCTGTAGCTACTACCAAAACATCGGCTTTCTGAATTTCCAATTGCAAATCGGCATAATCTTTAACCACCACATCTAATTTTTGCGCTAACTTCTCTGCCTTATCTTTAGTACGGTTGATTAATGTAATTTGTTCGTGTTTGGAATGTTTGACTAAATTTTCGCAGGTATTTCTTCCGATTTTTCCAGTACCAAAAAGTAAAATGTTTTTGTTACTAACATCGTCCACATTGTTTAATATGTACTGCACCGAAGCAAATGAAACCGAAGTGGCTCCCGAAGAAATTTCGGTATCCGTTTTGATTTTTTTACTGGCTTGGATTACCGCATTCACTAAACGCTCTTGAAAAGCGTTGACTAAACCAACCGATTTAGCTTGAAAAAAACTAGTTTTTATTTGCGAAATGATTTCGAAATCGCCTAAAATCTGGCTATCTAGGCCGGTTCCTACTCTAAAAAGATGCCCTACTGCTTCTTTATTTTTATAAACAAAACCGTACTTTTGGAAAGCTTCAACTGTACCCTGACTATTTTCACAAATCAATTTAATCAATTGAAAAGGATGTTCTGCGAAACCGTATATCTCAGTTCTATTACAGGTAGACGTAACAATCAAACTTTCAATACCTTCTTTTTTTGCCTGCTCTAATAAGCGGGATTTTGCCACCGAATCCAAACTAAATTTTCCTCTTATTTCGGCGTCAGCTTTTTTATAGCTTAGGCCAACAGCGTAAAAAGAATGTAGTTTTGATGTATGATGGTTTTCCATAAAGTTTACTTTTCTAAAAAGTGGAACAAAAATATTACTAAGCTACTGATAAAAATAACGCTATAAGGTCTATTTGTGTCGCTAAATGTTTTTTTAGTTTGAAATCATACATTTATACTAAAAAAATCTATTTTTGTACTAAAATCAAGTTGTTTTAAATTCAGTTTTAAACGAATATTGAATCATACACTTGGAATTAAATGGATTTTTATTGCTAAAAAAATATCGCTATGGGTTCACAAGAGGTTATACAAATTGAAGACGACTTTACACTAATCCGCTTTCAAAATGATAGTACTGAACCATTTCACGCGCAACGTGAAGTAGGAAGTGGGCTGATTCAATTTCATTTTGGCATCAAGGGAAACGCCAAATTTATTTTCAATCAAGGGAATTATGCCTTGGAATTAAAAGAAGAAAAATCATTGCTCTTGTACAATCCACAAAAAGAATTGCCTTTAAATTTAGAATTGACCCCTAATTCTTGGGTGATTTCTGTAATTGTTTCCATCAAAAAATTTCATGCGTTATTTTCGACAGAAGCCAATTACATTACATTTTTAAGTCCCGATAATAAAGATAAAAAGTATTATAACGAAGGGAATATCAGTCCGTCGATGGCAATTGTATTGAGTCAATTATTTCATTACAACTTGCATCCTTCTATCAAAAACTTGTATTACAAAGGCAAAGGGTACGAATTATTGAGTTTGTATTTCAATAAAAGCGAAGACCCCAATGCTGAACAATGCCCTTTTTTAATCGACGAAGACAATGTTTTTAAAATTAAAAAAGCCAAAGAAATCATTATTGCTAACATGGCCGAACCGCCAGGTTTGCAAGAATTAGCCGACCAAGTAGGACTCAATTTAAAAAAATTAAAAATGGGTTTTAAACAAATTTATGGCGATACAGTGTATGGCTTCCTTTTTGATTACAAAATGGACTATGCCCGAAAATTGCTCGATAGCGGCTCCTACAATGTCAACGAAGTTGGACTGAAAATTGGGTACAGTACCGGAAGCCATTTTATTGCCGCTTTCAAAAAGAAATTTGGCACAACCCCAAAAAAATATTTAATGTCAATTAACACAACAGTATAAAAAACACATAAAATGAAAGGAGTATTATTAGTCAATCTTGGGTCGCCAGAAAGTCCAACTGCTAAAGATGTAAAGCCGTATTTAGATGAATTTTTAATGGATAAATACGTTATTGACGTACCGTTTTTATTGCGTGCATTATTGGTTCGAGGTATCATTTTACAAACACGTCCAAAAAAATCAGCCGAAGCATACGCAAGAATTTGGACAGATGAAGGGTCTCCATTAATTGTGATTTCCAAAAAAATGCACGAAAAAGTGAAATCCTTAGTTAACATTCCTGTAGCATTATCGATGCGATACGGCACCATGACTATTTTAAAAGGACTACAAGAATTACACGACAAAGGTGTTACCGAAGTAATGCTTTTTCCTTTATATCCGCAACATGCTATGGCTTCTACTACTACCATTTTGGTGTTGGCAGAAGAGCTTCGCGCCAAGCATTTTCCTAACATGAAATTTACCAATGTTCCGGCTTTTTACAATAAACCGGGATATATTGAAGCCTTATCTAATTCTATTAAAAAACACTTAGAAGGTTTTGACTACGATCATTTATTGTTTTCGTACCACGGAATTCCAAAACGTCATATTCGCAAAACGGATGTTACTAAATCACATTGTAAAATTGACGGATCGTGCTGTAATACCCCATCGCCAGCACATGAATTTTGTTACCGTCACCAATGTTATGAAACTACAAAACAAGTAGTGAAATTACTAGGTATCCCAGAAGGGAAATACAGTCAAACGTTCCAATCTCGTTTAGCGGGTGATAAATGGCTAACTCCTTATACTGATGTTGAAGTGAATAAAATGCCTGAAAAAGGAATTAAAAAATTAGCCGTTGTAACTCCCGCATTTGTTGCTGATTGTTTAGAAACTTTAGAAGAAATTGCAATGGAAGCCAACGAACAGTTTTTACATCATGGTGGTGAAGAATTCATGGCTATTCCATGTATGAATGACGAAGACGAATGGTGTAGTGTAGTGGCACAATGGATTAATGAATTCAAGAATAGTAATTAGTGATTATTTAAAAATGTAATAATGTACGACTATCTAAAATCTTTACACTTAATTTTTGTCATCACTTGGTTTGCGGGATTGTTTTATATCGTGCGCCTTTTTGTGTATCAAATTGAAGCTTCGGAAAAACCGTCTCCTGAAAAAGAAATTTTGCAAAACCAATTCAAAATTATGAGTTACCGTTTGTGGTACATCATCACTTGGCCTTCGGCTATTTTGGCGAGTTTCTTTGCTTTTTGGATGTTGTTTTTCACCGAAATCGGCAATGCTTGGCTTCAAATGCCTTGGATGCACGTCAAATTAGGATTTGTATTTCTTTTGTATTTGTACCATTTGAAATGCCATCAAATATTCAAACAATTACAAAATAACGAAGTAAAACACACAGGGAATTTCATGCGTATCTGGAATGAAGGCGCCACTATAATTTTATTTGCAGTGGTGTTTTTGGTGATTCTAAAAAATGCAGTCAATTGGATTTACGGTGTTATTGGCATCGTTTTGTTTTCAGTTATACTAATGTTAGGATTCAAATTTTATAAACGAATAAGAGAAAAAAAGTAATTAGTAATCACTCAATATGGCCAAAAGCTTTAAAATAGCAATGCTTTCTCTTCGAACTAGGATTTTCCTGTCGATGATTGTATTGATTATTATGGCTTCGATTATTTTAGCTTCGATTTCGATTATTCAGTTTAAAAATGAAGCGCGAGAATACCATCAAGAACGTTTAGAACGAAAAGAAAATGAAGTCAAAGAACATATTAATTACGTGCTTTCGACTACAACCTATCCGTTGACAACGGGCAATTTACCTTTGATTTTTAAGGATAAAATTCATGAGTTGGCACAAATTCACGCGATTGAAATCAATATTTATAGCCTTGACGGACAGCTGCTGAAATCCTCCAAAGAATCGTTTTCAGTGGATAAAGTAGCACCTCCCATTCCTAAATACATTCTAAAATTAGTACGTTCTTCCATCGAAAAACGATTTGTTGATATCAAAACCATTGACGGGGTCAAAAATCGTTCTTCGTATAGCCAAATCAAAGATGATAAATTCAAACCGCTCGGTATTTTGAATTTGCCTTATGTGGAAGACGATGGTTTTTATGAAAAGGAATTGAACGGATTCCTGATTCGTCTGGGGCAGGTATATTCGTTTATGCTATTGGTCGCATTTGGCTTAGCCTATTTTCTTTCGACCTATATTACCAAGTCCTTAAAAACGATTTCCGATAAATTGAGTGAGACCAGTTTGAATCAGAAAAACGAAAAAATTGGGGTTGAGGCCACTAGCAAGGAAATCAATTTGTTGATTAAATCGTACAATGCGATGGTTGATGAGTTGGAAATTAGCGCCGTGAAACTGGCCCAAAGTGAGCGTGAAGAAGCCTGGCGCGAAATGGCAAAACAAGTGGCACACGAAATTAAAAATCCGCTGACGCCAATGCGCCTAACTGTACAAAGTTTTCAACGAAAATTTGAACCCGACGACCCTGAAATCAAACAAAAAATGAAGGACTACTCAGATACCTTGATTCAACAAATTGATACGATGAGCGCCGTAGCTTCGGCTTTTTCAAATTTTGCCTCAATGCCTGCGCAACAAAATGAAACGCTTAATGTGGTCGAGGCTGTTGAATTAGCACTAGATATTTTTAATGAAGACTATTTGGTTTTCGAAAAAGAAGAAGAAGAAATTATTGCTAAAATTGACCGCACACAACTCATTCGAATCATTACGAATTTGGTTAAAAATGCCATTCAAGCTATTCCAGAGCAACAAGAATTGAAATCAATTATTGTTCGTGTGGAAAAAAGGCCAAAAAACGTGTTCATTACCGTAAATGACAACGGAATTGGAATCAAAGAAGAAGACCAAACACGAATTTTCGAACCTAAATTCACCACTAAAAATAGCGGAATGGGATTAGGTTTAAGTATCATTAAAAATATCATCGAAAATTACAAAGGAAGCATTACATTTGAAACTCAATTCGGTCAAGGCACTACTTTTACGGTACGTTTACCTATTCTAAATTCTTAAAAAATGAATTCTATGAACTACGAAAATCTTTTGATTGCTATCGAAAATAAAATCGCAGTGGTTACTTTAAACCGTCCTGCCAAGTTGAATGCTTTGAACAAGGACACCCTTGCCGAATTACACTCGGTGTTTACTGATTTAGAAAACAACGAAGCCGTTCAAGTGATCATCTTGACTGGAAGTGGCGAAAAAGCCTTTGTGGCTGGTGCTGATATTGCTGAATTTGCTGATTTCTCAGCTGCCGAAGGAACACAACTCGCTGCCGAAGGACACCAAAAAGTATTCGACCATATAGACAATCTTAAAAAACCAGTTATTGCTGCAGTTAACGGTTTTGCCTTAGGTGGCGGATTGGAATTAGCCATGGCGTGTCATTTTAGAGTGGCCTCAGACAATGCCAAAATGGGTTTGCCTGAAGTGACTTTAGGGTTAATTCCGGGCTATGGGGGCACACAACGTTTACCTCAACTCATAGGCAAAGGACGTGCGATGGAAATGATTCTGACTGCAACCATAATTACTGCTGCTGAAGCCAAAGAATATGGCTTGGTCAATCACGTGGTACCTCAAGCCGAACTCATTGAATTTTGTGAAGGCTTGGCACAAAAAATAATAAAAAATGCCCCTGTTGCTCTTAGTGAAGCTATTCAGGCGATTAACGCTAGTGTTGACAAAACCAAAAACGGCTACGAACAAGAGATACATGCTTTTGGTAGGTTATTTGGCACTGCCGATTTCAAAGAAGGAACAACTGCCTTTTTAGAAAAAAGAAAAGCTAATTTTAGTGGAAAATAATTCTAAAATCTAAATCAAACAAATGGCTTTTCAAACCGAATTTGCCCAATTTTGGGAAAGTGTCAAAGAGAGTATTGAACAGTATACTTTTGCTAAACTAACTTTGGCAAAAACCATTGGCGATACCGAATTAAAAAATATTTATATGCGCCCCGTTTTGGTAGATGACCAAGTGCAAATTTCACTTATTGCCCGTTACAAAACAGAAGAAATAGAAAGTCTTCATACTCTAGACGAAGCGTTCTTTGTACTGTCATCTTATATGAACAATCCCTTTTTGACCGCTTTATTATTTACAACAGAAAATGACTTGACTTTCAAGTTGAATAAGAAAAGAGTCGGTAGTATTGTGGAACAAGCCCCTACTTTCAAAAGTGCTTCGGATGTGGTTTTAGAAATGCAGGAGAAAAAGATAATTATAGATTAATAATAAAGATGTCATCCCTACGGGACTTCTATATTATTCAGTTGTTATTAGCAATATTGTACTCCTAACGGAGTAAAATAATATCCGTTAGTTTCCCGTAAAAATTGAATAGTTTTTATTTTGTGCCCTCCCATTCGGCATAAAATTGTTCCAAAAAGCCTTCCATATAACGGTGGCGTTCTTGGGCAATTTGTTTTCCCGTTTCAGTGTTCATTTTATCCTTCAACAACAATAATTTTTCGTAAAAATGATTGATGGTGGGTGCTTCATTGTTCTTGTATTCTTCCTTAGTCATGGTTAAGTTAGGAGCAATTTCAGGATGGTAAAGCGCTCTGTTTTTAAATCCTCCATAATTAAATGTTCGAGCAATGCCAATGGCGCCAATAGCGTCTAAACGATCGGCATCTTGAACAATATCCAACTCTACTGAAGAAAATTTTCTTGGAACATTACCGCCTTTAAAAGAGATGTTTTCAATAATAGCAACTACATGCTCAATGGTTTCCGAAGTCACATTTTCTTCTTCTAAAAAACGTCGTGCTATTCTAGGCCCAATAGTCTCATCCCCATCATGAAACTTACTATCAGCAATATCATGAAGCAAAGCTGCTAGTTGAACGATCTCTAGATCACAAACTTCAGTTGCAGCAATCAACAAGGCATTTTTATACACCCGTTCAATGTGAAACCAATCGTGGCCGCCTTCGGCTTGGGCTAAGGATTGTTTTACAAATAAAATGGTTTTGTCAATTAAGTTAGTAGTGTTCATTTTAGAAATCGTTTTATAAAAAAAGCGTCTAAAAAGTCTTGATCTTGTCAAACTGAACTTGTTTGCTTAGCCTGTTCGCTATCGCTCGAGTCAGTTTCTATAAATCTATTGTTTTATAGATTCCGAAATATCCCGAAGCGTCGGGACGGAATGACAAAATTGGCACTTTTTAAACGCCCTTTTTTATTTAAAATACTACGTTTTTACAATGTAGCAGGCTCAACCCATTTAAAGATATACGATTCTTGAGGAATCACTATTCTTTCTGAAATTTTAGCCATTCTAGCTGGTAATTTCATTAAGTAATCGCGTGCTTTCTCAGCTTCATCAGTCAAACTTCCAATTTTATCAATTTGCCATTTGTCGATTAATTTTTGCATGATTTCTACATAATCATTGGCGGTATATACTCCGATGCGTTGTGCCGAATCAGAAAAATTCTCAAAAGCAGAACTTATTTTTTGCCCTGATTCTCTCAAGAAATGGGCTGGCATCGTAATTTTTTGTTTCATCATGTATTGAAACGCTAGCATCATTTCGCTTGGGTCTACTTGGAAAATTCTATTCACAAATTCGCTATAGGCATGATGATGACGCATTTCGTCTCCTGCAATCATTTTACACATCTTAGATAATTTATGATCTCCTTGTTTTTTTGCAATCTGCGACACTCTATTGTGCGAAACATAAGTCGCTAACTCTTGAAAACTGGTGTACACAAAGTTTTTATAAGGATCCCTTCCTGTACCTATATCAAACCCATCATTAATTAAATGTTGTGTAGTAATTTCAACTTCACGCATATTCACGCGACCAGATAAATACAAGTATTTATTCAACACATCTCCATGGCGATTTTCCTCTCCAGTCCATTGACGAATCCAACTTGACCAACCATTTCTTTCTAAATTATTTACTCCTTCGACCTCCATTAACCACGACTCATAGGTTGGCAACGCTTCTTCAGTAATAGTATCTCCTACCATTGCTACCCAGAAATCATACGGTAACTCTTTCGCAATTTCTCTAAGTTCTTTGACATCCTCAAAAAAGGTTTCGCTTTGCGAATCAGGTAAAAAGTCTGAGGGTTGCCAGATATTTTCTACTGGGATTAAGTATTGTTCTACGAAGCTATCTACGTTTTTTTCCAAAAACTGCATCACTTCTAAACGAATGTTTTTAATTGACATTATATCTATTTTAAATTTGTATTCCTTGTACTACCGCATTTTCGGTTTGGTCCATTAATTCTTCAAATGAATAGTCACTCACCTTTATTGGTTTATGAATTGTAAATTTGAGATGATTCCCTAAGCCCATAGGAAAATTCCCGAATCGTACCATTTTCCATGAATTATTAATAGTAATTGGGACCACATAAGCAGAAGGGGCATACTTACATAATATTTTCAATCCGCTTTGCGCGAATGGTTTTGGTTTTCCCGTTTTACTTCGAGTTCCCTCTGGGAATATTACTGCTGAACGGGTGTGTGTTTCAATATATTGAGACAATCCTTTGATTACCGGAATAGCTTGTTTTGGATCTTTTCTATCAATTAAAACAGAACCTCCATGATTCAAATTATAGGATACACTTGGTATTCCTTTTCCTAATTCTTTCTTACTCACAAACTTGCAATGGAAATCCCTCAAGTACCAAATAATAGCCACAATATCATACAAACTTTGATGATTAGCCACAAAAATTATTGGGGTATTTTTAGGAATACTATGTGCATTTTCAAACTGATACGTAGTCCCTAAAATATTGGTGCAACGTATTAAAAATAAATTTAGATAATCCACACTTTTTTTATGTGCTTGATAACCAAAAACATTAAAACATACCCACTGAATCGGATGAAAAAGAACCAAAGAAAATCCAAAACACAAATAGTAAATGATGGAAAGGGGATAAGAAATTAGTTGTTGCATTATTAAAAATAAAGGCCAAAAATACGAAATTAATTTTTAGGAAGATTTAAATCCTAAAGAATAAGCCCTTTTTAGTCTTTAATTGTACCTTTGTGGTTCAAAACAAGTACTATTTTTCTCTAAAATGAACTTCAATTATCCAAAAAACGAAAAACTTAAAAGCAAGATTGCTATAGGATTATTGTTTTCCGAAGGAAAATCAGTATCAAAATACCCTTTACGTTTAGTCTATCATAGGGGGACATTGGAGGAGAAACAACAACTAAAAATAGGAGTTTCTGTTTCTAAAAAATACTTCAAAAAGGCAGTTGATCGCAATTATTTCAAACGCGTTTTACGTGAGGTTTACCGCCTTAATCAACATTTGCTAAAGGAACACCTACAGCATCCCTATTCAATAATGCTTTTTTACCAAAGCAAAGACAAACTATCATTTGAAGAAATCAATACTAAAACCATTCAGTTGTTTGAAAAATTTTTGGCACAAATCAACCTTACTTTAAAAGAAGAGGAAAAATAAACGGTTTGAAGACCGTTCTGAATTGCCAATTTATTCTTATTTTAGACCTTTAATCTAAGCTTCCATCACTATGATTACCTCATTTAAGAAAAAATATATTATTCCTATTATGGCTTGTGCTTTGCTATATATTGGGACTAGTTTTAAAGAAGATTTTTTTGAGGTAGCCAAACAAATTGAAATCTTTACCACACTCTTCAAAGAACTGAATAAAAACTATGTAGATGAAACTAATCCGGGGGAGCTAATGGACAAGGCCATCAAAGGAATGCTGGCCAGTTTAGATCCCTACACGGTATTCTTTAATGAACAAGACGTTATAAAATTCAAAATAAATAATACTGGAGAATATACTGGAATGGGCGCACTAATTACTCGAAAAGAAGGTCGATTAATTATCAAAGAACCCTATAAAAACTTTCCTGCTGATAAGGCTGGATTAAAAGCAGGCGATGAGATTATTCAAATTGGCGATGTTCTTTTAGCTGACTTTAAAGACGACGCTGCTCAATTGTTAAGAGGAGTAAAAAATACTAAAATTGACATTAAATATATCCGTCAAGGTAAACCCGCTACCACTCAACTTGTTTTAGATGAAGTAGAAATAAAATCAGTCCCTTTCTTTGGAAAAATAGACGACAAAACGGGGTATATTGTATTGGCACATTTTAATAGAAAAGCAGGATTAGAGACTAAAAATGCTTTGGAACAACTCAAAAAAGAAGGGGTAGAACGAATTGTTTTAGATTTACGAGACAATCCTGGAGGTTTATTAAATGAAGCGGTTACTATTTGTAATTTATTTGTTCCAAAAAATGAAATTATTGTCACTACAAAATCGAAAATAGACAAACACAATACTACTTATAAAACTACTAAAGAACCTATTGACACTGAAATTCCATTAGCCATTATTGTGAATGGAAAAAGTGCTTCGGCTTCCGAAATTGTTTCGGGTGCCTTACAAGATTTAGACCGAGCAGTGATTATTGGTAGTCGTAGTTTTGGAAAAGGTCTGGTGCAACGACCTGTTGATTTGACTTATGGAACACAATTAAAGGTAACTATTTCACGCTATTATACGCCTTCTGGTCGCTGCATTCAAGCCTTAGATTATGCACACAAAGACAAAAATGGTAGTGCCACAAAACGTGACGAAAAAAGTTATACCGCATTTAAAACCAAGAAAGGAAGAATTGTTTATGATGGCGGTGGTATTCAACCGGATATAGCCCTAGAAGAAACTCGCTTAAGCCCTATAGCCGAAGCTTTAGAAAAAAACGATGCTATCTTCAACTTTGCCACCCAATATTATTACAAAAATCCTAGTCTTGGAAATACAATTCCAACGGTTTCTGAGTCCGACTTCCAGGATTTTAAACAATTTTTAAAGTCGTCCAAATTCTCTTTTGATACCGAAACAGAATTAGCGCTGAAAAACACTTTGGCTGCTGCCAAAAAAGAAAAAATTGATGATGCTATTGCAACAGAATACCAACAATTGTTGACTGCACTTCAAAAAAATGAAATTGCTTTATTGGATAAAAATCAAAAAGAAATTAAAAATTTGATTCAAGAAGAACTCATCAAGCGCTACCAATACCAGGAAGGATTATACCAATTTTACCTTAAAAATAACATCGAAATTAAACGGGCTACCCAAGTGCTAAGTAATCCTACTGAGTACAACAATATATTGAAAATGTAATGAAAAGATGGACACAAATAGGCTTTCTACTTCTATTCTTGTCTGGGTATGGACAAGAAAAAATTACGCAAAATGTCTATTTTGACTTTAATGTAGATCAACTTAAAGAAAGTCAAAAAAACGTACTTTGTGATTTTTTTCAAAAAATGGATAGCGGCCAAATCAAATCCGTTCGTGTCTTTGGATATTGTGATGATCGCGGTACTGCTTCCTATAATTATAACCTGTCCGACAGAAGAGTTAATACAACAGAAAAAATACTCCTCGAGATAGGGCTGGATCCTAAAAAATTGATTGCACTTGAAGGTAAGGGAAGAATTTTAATCAACAAGGATACAATTACTAATTTAGACCGAACTAGATCTGAAAATCGTCGCGTAGAAATTGTTGTAGAAAAATTAGCGCGCCCGATTTATTTTATGGGCATTCCACGATTATTTTCTGATTTTCATTTACCGCACCAAAAAGGAGATCGTATTTATTTAGAAAATGTACGATTTGAGGTAGGAAGTAGTTATTTGAATTTAAAATCTAGAGAAATATTAGATAAAATTGTTCTTTTCTTAAAGAATAACCCGTATATAGAATTTGAAATTCAGGGGCATGTTTGTTGCACCCCAAAGTATTATTCAGATGCTATTGACAAAGACACAAAAGAACGGAAATTGTCCTACAATAGAGCCAAAGCAGTATACCGTTATTTAGTAATGCGGAAAATTAATCCCTCTCGAATGACTTTTAAAGGCTATGGTAATCTATGCCCTATTGGAAAAGAACCCGAACTAGATCGAAGAGTAGAGTTTGTCATTACAAAATGTTAATGACTTTTCTCCATTTGTATATGGGGAATATCATCTTCTAAATACATCTCGCTAGATTGAATAAAACCATGACTCTCGTAAAATTTTTTTAAATACAATTGTGCTCCTATGGTGATTTCTGTTTGTCCAAAATACTTCAATATTCCAGCAATAGCCTGTTCCATTAATTCGTGACCCCATTTTCTATCTCGGTATTTTTGATGTACCACCACTCTGCCAATAGAAGCGTGAACAAATGCGATACCTGGTTTAAAAAGACGAGCATGTGCAACAATTTTGCCATCAAATATCCCAAAAAGATGTAGTGCTTTTTGATCTTTGTTATCCAAATCAAGGTAAACACAATTTTGCTCAACAACAAAAATTTCAGATCGTAAACGAAGAATATCATACAATTCGTTTACAGAAAGTGATTCAAAAGATTTAATTTTCCACTCTAATGCCATGTCGTTTTATTTATGTGGGATAAAATTATTTTTTGTTAAAATGAACCGATTGCATAATCGCTTCTAATTCATGCATTACATCTCTTTTTTCTTTAAAAGGAGAATAACAAAACCCTTCTAAAACTACTAACCTATTGTTTAATGTATCTACGATAGTGTAATTAATAAAAGGTCCAGACATATAGTCGTTTTGAAGTTGCCAAGTTCCTCTTGTTTCATATGCCAATAAATTATCCATTTTTGAGGTAAAAAAATAAGGGGTATATCCCGTTTCACTGATCATATAGGTACTAGGTTCTGTTCCTTGAATGTTCTTCCCAATGGAATCTCTTATGGAAAGGACTGTCGCTACCGAAATCTTTTTTCTTAATGGTAATTGGTACACAACCAAACTACTACTACCACTTATTATTTTTTTTTTAAACCAGAGAAAATTAGGCTTTCGCATTACAACCTGAAAATGAGTGGGTATTTGGATTGTTATATTGAAATGACGACGAATAAAACCAGCGGATACTATTGATTTTTTATTAATTCTTTGGCTTTCTTCGATCTCGCCTTGCTTAATCAATCGGATCATCTCTGGAGAGTGCTGTTCTATCAAATCCAATACTTCTGAAGCAGTTGCTCCTGAAATATGAAATACTTTTTGAGGAGAGGCGTATTGATTATTTTTGATTTCAAATTTTTTCTCAAAGCCTTTTTTTACCACAATAATTGCGCGACTATTAATAGCAAATCCTTCCAATAATTTGACTGGATATTGATTAATGGTGAAAAGAGGTTCTTCTTCTGGCAATCCTATAACGGGTGAAGCAAATTTATTACGGATGCTATCGCCAATTTCTCCATTCCATAATTGGTCATCAATCATTACTGAAATGGTATTGATCTTAGCTATTGTTTTACGAGTAATATTGGATTCTTTCTTGCAACAAGAAAAAAGAGAAACTAAAAGTAGTAAACATAAAAAATGGACTTTATTCATACTCTTTTATTCCTAATATAAATCCAAATTTACATTCATGTATTACTTTAGCCGTTGATTTTCAATTTCATTCCAGGTTTCAACTCTTCATCTTTAATATTGTTCCATTTTTTTAAATCTGAAATGGTCACTCCTGGATATTTTTTTGAAATACTATATAAAGAATCTCCTTTCTTTACATAGTATTCTGTTGCTGGTGTTGAATACTCCTCTTTCTTTTTAAAACTAGCGACTGTAGCTTTATTGGTTACAATAGCAATCTCATTTTTAGCAACCGTTAATGTACTCCCTAAAGCAATTGAATTTGTTGACAAATTGTTCCATTGTTTTAATTCGTCCAAAGTAGCACCAAACTTCTTTGCAATGGAACTAAGATTATCTCCTTTTTGTACAACATACTGAATGTCCTTTCTTTCAGGTGTAGCCACTACATCTTCTTTGACTGGATTTTTTACCACTTGAAGCGAAGCTCCCAAAGTAATGTTATTATTTTTCAATTTATTCCAGTCCAAAATATCTGCTACTGAGATGTTAAATTTCTTAGCAATATTACTTAAGTTATCTCCCTTTTGGACTACATAAAACGAATCTGTTTTAGCAACTACACTATCTTTAAGAATTGCTTTTTTATCGAGCACTGTCATAGCTACTCTTGAAGATTTATGTTCTTCATCAGTTCCATTGATTCTTAAATTTTTCCCGTAAGCAACTTGATTTCCTCTAATATTATTCCATTTCTTAAGATCTTCTATTGGCACATCGTATTTTTGAGCAATTGTTGTCAAGTTATCACCTCGCTTAACTCGATAGTATCGAACTTTTGCTTGTGCCAATCGCTGTAATGTATTAATTGAATCTTGAGGAACAATTGGACGAACTATTTGAAATGGTTTTTCTCTTAAATTAGCTTCTCTATCTACATAAGCATAAATCTTAGATTCATTAGAGGTGAATACCGCCATTTTATCTTGTGGTAATCTTAAGTAATGCGCTTGATCTTTATAAGAAGGTACCACATTTAATTTGAATGATGGATTCAAAATTTGCAGCTGAGCTATTGGAATATCAATTAAGTCTGAAATCTGCTTAAATGAAATCTGCTTTTTAATCAACACCGTATCCGTAGCAAAATGCTTTATTGGTGCTCTCTCTGGTTTTATTCCGTGTTCCTTATGGTATTCATAAATATACATAGTCGCTAAAAATGCAGGAACATACCCTTGTGTTTCTTTAGGTAGGTTTTTACGAATATTCCAATAATTCTGTTGTCCTCCCGACCGTCGAATTGCCTTAGCTACATTTCCCGGACCTGAATTGTACGAAGCTAAAACCAAATCCCAATCCCCAAAAATAGCATACATATTTTTCATGTATTGAGCTGCCGCTTCACTTGCTTTTAAAGGATCGCTTCGCTCGTCAACATAAGAATCTATTTTTAGTCCATATTGTTTCCCAGTTTGATACATAAATTGCCAAAGACCTGTAGCGCCTACTCTAGAAACTGCCTTTGGATTTAAGGCCGATTCAACAACTGCCAGATATTTGATTTCTAATGGAACATTTTGTCTGTCTAAAGCTTCTTCAAATAAGGGAAAATAATATTCTGAAATCGCCATCAAACGCTCAAAAGCACGTTTTCTGTTTTTTAAGAACGACTTAATAATATTTTCTAAACCTTGGTTATATTCGATATGAAAAGGTGATTTTTCGTCCATTTCTTGAAGTCGAGCTTTTAAAAGTTCTGTAGGCAATTCATACTCTACATGCTCATCAAAATTGATTGTTTGAATGTCTTGAGAAAGATTATTATACAAATCTAAATCTGTCAACTCTTTCAACCATAAACTATCAACACAAGAGGCTAAATCATCTTTAACAAATGTTTTTTTGATTGAATCTAAATACGATATTTTAATTTCTGGTTTTAGAGTATTTCCTTTTTCAGCAACTTCTTGTGAAAAAAGAGTCAAAGAAATCAATAGAAAAAAAGAAAGTATATATTGTTTTATATTCATAAACTATGTGATTAAGGGGCTAAATTACAAATAATTAAAAAATTATTTGTACAAACTTACTAGGTTCAAACTTAAAAAACACATAATTATTGTTAAAAAATCATTTTTTAAGGCTTTTTTTAGATTTTTTGTTTGATTTCTCATTAAAAACATACTTTTAATCGCTTTAGTACAAACTTAGTACTTTTAAAAAACAGAAAAACCTTAGCTATTAATAACTAAGGTTTTTATTAGATCACCTTATTGATGAGGTAAGGTGTTTTGGTATTTTATTCTATAATAGCCGCAATTCCTGGTAATACTCTTCCTTCTAACATTTCGAGCATGGCACCACCTCCTGTCGAAACATAGCTTACTTTGTCTTCAAAGCCAAATTGTTTCACAGCAGCAACAGAATCTCCTCCTCCTACAAGTGAAAAAGCTCCATTAGCTGTAGCCTCAGCAATAAATTCGCCCAATGCAATTGTTCCTTTAGCAAAAGTTGGCATTTCAAAAACTCCAAGCGGTCCATTCCAAAGAATTGTTTTAGATTCCAAGATTACTTTTTTGAAATTCTCTAATGATTTAGGCCCTGCATCCATTCCTTCCCATCCATCAGGGATAGCTCTTACATCTACCACTTGTGTATTAGCGTTATTAGAAAAATCATCTCCAACAACTACATCCACAGGAATATGTAATTGTACTCCTTTTTCTTTAGCTAAACGTAAAATTTCTAAAGCTAATTCTTGTTTGTCATCTTCGCAAATAGAGTTCCCTATTTGACCTCCTAAAGCTTTCACAAACGTAAACGTCATTCCACCACCAATAATCATGTGGTCCACTTTATCTAAGATATTTTCGATAACTGTAATTTTTGAAGAAACTTTTGAACCCCCAAGTACTGCTGTTACTGGTTTAACACTGTTTTTTAACACTTTGTCCAAGCTTTCAATTTCTTTGGCTAACAATGTCCCAAAACATTTGTCATTTGGAAAAAACTGTGCAATAATTGTAGTCGAAGCGTGTGCTCTATGGGCTGTACCAAAAGCATCGTTTACATAAATATCTCCTAAAGAGGCTAACTCTTTTGCAAAAGCGATATCTCCTGCTTCTTCCTCCGTATGAAAACGTAAATTTTCTAACAATAACACCTCACCAGCTTGTAATTTATCTGCTGCCGCTTTCGCTTCAGCTCCAACACAATTAGTGGCAAATTGGACTGAAACACCTAAAATATCAGACGCTGTTTTTAAAATGTGCTTCAATGAATATTTATCTTCTGCCCCTTTTGGACGGCCTAAATGAGACATTAAAATAACACTTCCACCATCAGCCAAAATTTTATCTATTGTTGGTTTTGCGGCTTCAATACGCGTAACATCTGTTACATTGAAATTTTCATCCAAAGGCACGTTAAAATCAACGCGGATGATTGCTTTTTTATTTTTGAAATTAAAATCGTTTACCGTTTTCATTATATCTGTTTTATTATTTTTTCGAAAGAGAAACAAAGATAGAACTTTTAGCGCAGTGACAAATTCAGAAAACAAATAAAAATTCAGATTTTCTTAACGAAATCGTTGTAAATTAATCTGTTATTTTTTATGCATTCTATTATTTCTTTATTAACAAAAAAGAATTGCTAAATCTACCTTGATAATTTACTACTTTATAAAAGTTTAGAACCTAAAATTTTTGACTCCGTCATTTTCTGTTATCTTTGCTTTATGCAATTCTCAGAAATTTTAGGTCAAGAATATATTAAAAGTCATTTGACTAAAAGTGCCGACTCAGGCAGAATTCCGCATGCGCAATTATTTGTGGGGCCTGAAGGAAGTGGTACATTGCCTATGGCTATTGCTTATGCACAATATATTTTGTGTAGCAATGCCAATGGAGAGAATGGCGGGAAAAACGAATCTTGCAATATCAAATTTGATAAATTATCGCATCCTGACTTGCATTTTGTATATCCAACAGTAGCTACAGAGGATGTGAAAACCAAACCTAAAAGTAGTGACTTTATTACGGATTGGAGAACATTTGTTACCCACAATCCGTACGGAAGTTTGTTTGATTGGTATGCCGTTTTAGGCGTGAACAACAAACAAGGCGAAATCCGGGTGGATGATGCCCAAGAAATACTAAAATCACTCTCATTAAAGTCCTATGAAGGCGGTTATAAAATTATGATTGTTTGGATGGCTGATAAAATGAATACTCCCGCCTCCAATAAATTATTGAAATTACTAGAAGAGCCGCCTGAAAAAACAATTTTCATTCTTATCTCAGAGCAGGAAGAAGAGATTATTCAAACCATTCGTTCTCGTTGTCAAGTACTTCATTTTGGGGGTTTGCCAGAAAATTGTATCGCTGAAGCTTTGGTTTCCAAAAAACAAATAGAACCTCAAGTAGCAGCTACTATTGCTCATCAGGCACAGGGCAACTATAACAAAGCCTTGCATTTATTAGAACATGACGAAAACGATTATCTATTTGATGAATGGTTTGTGACTTGGGTTCGCGCTGCTTTCAAGGCCAAAGGGAATGCATCTGCCATTGAGGATTTAATTCAATGGAGCGACAGAATTGCTGGGTTGGGTAGAGAAACTCAAAAGAAATTCTTGGAATTTTGCATCGAAATGTTTCGACAAGCATTGTTGCTCAACTATGAATGCACGAGTTTAGTCTATTTAAAACCTAAAGTAGAAAAATTCCAATTGGCTAACTTTGCCCCTTTTGTAAATGGAAATAATATCTATGACATATTTAAAGAATTATCTGATGCCATGTATCATATAGAGCGCAACGGAAATGCTAAAATTATCCTTACCGATTTATCTATAAAATTAACTCGTTTAATCCATAAAAAATAAAAACTATGAATAACGCTGCATCCATCTTAATTTTAGTTTTTTTGACCATCACTTTTCTTCAATCTGGTTACGACAAGCTGTTTTATTGGAAAGATAATGTAGAATGGTTAAAAGGTCATTTTGCCAAGACGCAATTAAAAAACCACGTTCCTTTGGCATTATTACACGTACTGATTTTAGAATTAATATCAACTGTTTTGTGTGCAGTCGGTGCTATAGAATTACTCGTAAACAGCGGTAGACTTTTTGGTTACTATGGGGCCGTGTTTTCTTGCATTACTTTGTTGATGCTTCTTATTGGCCAGCGTTTAGCCAAGGATTACGATGGAGCAAGAACAATAGTGATTTATTTTATTCCTGCTGTAATAGCAGTATATTGGCTTAATTAAATCGTTATGATGACACCAAAATACCCTTCAGAATCATTGACCGTTTTGACTGACTTGGTTTTGCCTAGCGAAACCAACCATTTGAATAATTTATTTGGAGGCGAATTGCTTGCGCGAATGGATAGAGCCGCTAGTATTGCTGCACAGAGACATTCTAGAAACATTTGTGTTACGGCATCAGTCAATCATGTAGCTTTTACGAAGGCTATTCCTTTAGGAAGCGTAGTTACTGTTGAGGCTAAAGTTTCTCGCTCCTTCAACAGTTCTATGGAAATTTTTATTGATGTTTGGATTGAAGACCGATCTTCAGGAAACAGAACCAAAACTATGGAAGCGATTTATACTTTTGTAGCGGTAGATTCAAATGGAAAACCTATAGAAGT
>JACCDV010631680.1_pt1 | contig 19485 bp, 16 predicted proteins | sample 7446131 | NCBI WGS metagenome assembly JACCDV01 (sample SAMN15323448, study PRJNA562643) | freshwater metagenome | isolation source: river surface water | place: USA:Blue River Watershed | collected 2017-08-17 | reverse complement strand
GCGATTGGCTTGGCAAGCGGAGGGTCGTAGGGAGTGACCAAACGGCTTGCCATGACATGGCAGAAGGGGCAGTTTCTCTGCTTCGGGCACCCGTAGCTCAATTGGATAGAGCGCTTCCCTCCGAAGGCGTAATGGGCCCAAAGATCTCACGCGATCTTTTGCGACTTATTGCTTTCCGATGTAGATAGATAGGGGTTCTGCGGGTTGTCTGGGGTTTAATCTTGGTGATCTTTTGCGATCTTACAAAATCCGATTTTAACCATCGGGTGGTATACTCGGGTGGTATACTGAGTCGTCTGTTTCAGATCCCTTAAAAGTCGGCTTACTCCAATATTTCTATACCCAGAGTATACCGCGGCGATGAATCCAGGCTCGCTCCCAAAGAAAAAAAGAATCTCCGGGCCTAGGACACTTGGTGTCGTGGGACAATGGTAGGGTGACATCATGAAGACGCTCCTCTTGGTCGGGTTGTTCTCCCTCTCGGCAGCCTTTGCCGGAGATCACATCAGCTCGGATGGCTCCGGTGGCTACTGGGCTCCCTGTGGTCATGTCTCCTCTGATGGGAGCGGAGGATATTGGACTCCTGGTGGGCATGTTTCCTCTGACGGTTCCGGCGGTTTTTGGACGCCGAGGGGGCACGTTTCATCAGATGGAAGTGGTGGATTCTGGACTCCAGATGGGCATGTCTCCTCCGATGGTTCTGGCGGGTATTGGACGCCTTCAGGTCATGTTTCTTCGGATGGGAGCGGAGGATACTGGGGCACGGGAAAGAAAGACGGTTGCGGGGGAATCTTTGGGCAGTAATCATCCGCCTACAGCATCACACTCCATGGGATTCTTCCGCTTCCGCCGCAGTATCAAGATTGCTCCTGGTATCCGCTGGAACTTCGGGAAGAAAAGCTCATCCGTGAGTTTTGGTGGCAGAGGAGCCCACTACACTGTTGGAACATCAGGCAGCAGAGCTACGGTTGGCATTCCTGGCACTGGACTTTCCTACACCGAGACATCAGCCCACTCTTCACAGCCCTCGGGGAAAAACTCCGGATGCGTCGGATGCCTAGGACAGATACTTCTCCTCCTGCTGCTTCTTGGAGGAATCAGCATGTGTGTGAGAAGCGATAAACAGGGCTCTATTTCCAATCCCACGACATCATCTAATCCGCCGGCTTCATCTACCCCCTCTCCCCAATCCACCCCGAATTCCATAGCCACACCACCTCCATTCCCAGAGAGGCGCTACTGGCCAAGAGAGGTTCGCCTCTTAAAAGCCGTTCGATTCTCCGGCTCTGTTTCGGGCGGCACTGTCCAAAGCACCATATCAGCGGGAACGATCCTGCCAGCCCGACTTTCAGCGGATCATCAACGCGTTACCGTCCGAATGAACGATCTAACCGCATCTATTCCCCTCGCTGACACCGACTTCCTTAAAAGAGCGGATGAAAGAAAAAGCCGAGCCCGTGATTGATCCATTCCCTCCTAGTCACTTGTAGGGCAACCCGTTAATTATTTTTGCGCCCCTATGCCTCCCAACCAGACCCCAGAACAGATCGCCCGTGATCGCATCGATCAGATGCTGGGGCAAGCGGGCTGGGTCGTTCAGGACAAGGACAAGATCGATTTTGGAGCTGGCCTAGGGATCGCAGTCCGTGAGTATCAGACCGATGTAGGCCCAGCCGATTACGTCCTCTTTGTGGACAAGATCCACGTGGGTGTGATCGAGGCCAAGAGGGCAGAGATGGGCGAAAAGATCACCACCGTAGAGACCCAGACTGCCGGATATGCCGCGGCCAAGCTGAAATGGGTCAAGGATAGCCGCCCCCTCCCATTCCTCTACGAGAGCACGGGAGAGATCACCCGATTCACTGATACGCGGGATCCCAAGCCTCGCTCCCGCGAGGTCTTCATCTTCTACCGTCCAGAGACCTTGAGGGATTGGCTGGAGGAGGGATCATCTTTACGAGCCAGGTTGGAGGCAATGCCCCAGCTGAATCCAGAAAAGCTCCCCGCCTCCAGGCTCGGACTCCGCGACTGCCAGGAAATCGCCGTCACCAATCTTGAAAAGTCCTTCAAGGAAAACCGTCCCAGAGCCCTGATCCAGATGGCTACCGGCGCCGGCAAGACCTTCACCGCGATCACCGAGGTGTACCGACTCCTCAAGCACGCAAAGGCCAAGCGAGTTCTCTTTCTGGTCGATACAAAGAACCTTGGGGAACAGGCAGAACAGGAGTTCATGGCCTACACGCCGAGTGATGATACCCGCAATTTCACCGAGCTCTACAATGTCCAGAGACTGAAGTCGTCATTCATCCCGACTGACGCCCAGGTGTGCATCTGCACCATCCAGAGACTCTACTCGATCCTGAAGGGAGAGCCCCTCGATGAAGCCGAGGAGGAGCGCAGCCCTGCGGAGCAACTTACCCGCCCCAAGGCCCCGATGCCCGTAGTCTACAGCGAGAAAGTCCCGGTCGAGTTCTTCGATTGCATCATCATCGATGAGTGCCACCGTTCGATCTATAACCTCTGGCAGCAGGTTCTGGATTACTTTGATGCTTTCCAGGTGGGGCTGACGGCAACTCCTGACGACAGGGCTTACAGCTACTTCAACAACAACGTCGTCAGCGATTATAAGCACGAGAAAGCCGTCGCTGATGGGGTGAATGTGGGTAACGAGGTCTACACGATCGAGACCCAAGTGACCGCAAGCGGTACCAAGGTTGCCGCAATGCAACTTGTCGAGAAACGGGAACGTATGACCCGCAGGCGCCGTTGGGATATTCAGGACGAGGACGAGGTCTACTCGGCCAAAAAACTCGACGACAAGATCGTTGTCCCCGACCAGATCCGTACGATCATCCGCACCTTCCGAGACAAACTCCCCGAGATCTTCCCTGGTCGCACCGAGGTTCCGAAGACCCTCGTCTTTGCCAAGACCGACAGCCACGCCGACGACATCATCAAGATCATCCGCGAGGAGTTCGGTGAATCTAACGCCTTCTGCAAAAAGATCACATACAGGGCCGAGGAAGATCCCAAATCCGTCCTCGCGCAGTTCCGGAACGACTACTACCCACGCATTGCTGTGACTGTGGACATGATCGCCACTGGCACAGACGTGAGGCCCTTGGAGTGCCTACTCTTCATGCGCGACGTGAAGAGTCGAAACTACTTCGAGCAGATGAAAGGGCGCGGCACCCGCACTCTGGGGCACGATGACCTAAAGAAAGTCACCCCCTCTGCCACCTCGGCAAAAACCCACTACGTCATCGTCGATGCCATCGGCGTCACAAAGTCCCTGAAGACCGCCAGCACCCCCATCATTACCAAGCCCGGGGTCTCCCTGAAAGACCTCGCCATGGGAGTCATGATGGGAGCGCAGGACGCCGATACCATCAGCTCCCTTGCTGGCCGACTCGCCCGACTGAACAAGCAGCTCGAACCTGCCGACCATGCCAAGATCGAGCAGAAATCCGGCGGCATCCCACTCCAGCAGATCGTCCACGGACTCTTCACGGCCATCAACGCCGAGTCGATCGAGAAGAAAGCCCTCGAAATCGCGAAGCTCCCACCCGGCTCCGAGCCAGCAGAGGCACACCTCGACGAGGCCCAGGCCCTCCTGACAAAGGAAGCCGTCGAGGTCTTCACAGGGCCGCTCATCGAGATCATCGACACCATCCGCAGGGAGAAAGAGCAGATCCTCCACCACGACCAGCGAGACCAGCTACTCCGTGCCGAATGGGATGCCGATGCCCAGAAAAATGCCGAGACCCTGAGCCGTGAGTTCACGAACTGGCTCCACGAGAATCAAGACCACCTCGCCGCCCTCTCCATCTTCTACTCCCAGCCCTTCCGTCGGCGGGAGATCACCTTCTCCATGCTCCAAGATGTAATGGAGAAGCTCCGCTCAGATGCACCGAGGATCGCGCCACTACGGGTCTGGCAGGCCTACAGCCAGCTGGAGAGCTACAAGGGGAAGCCTCCGATCAACGAACTCACCGCACTCGTGGCGCTCATCAGGAGGGCCTGCGGCATTGATTCATCCCTCTCCACCTTTGATGAGACTGTGAGGCGGAATTTCCAGAATTGGATCATGGCCCACCATGCGGGAGCCGGGGAGAAGTTCAACGAGTCTCAAATGGCATGGCTCCAGATGATACGTGATCATATCAGCACCTCCTTCCATCTGGAGAGGTCAGATCTCGACATGGCTCCCTTTGATCGAGAGGGAGGACTTGGAAAAATGTATCAACTCTTTGGTGAGAGCATGGATGGGCTCATTGAGGAGCTGAACGAAGCCCTTGTCGCGTGATGGATCTTCCCGAGAGCTGGCAACTTTCACGCCTCGCTGACCTTGGCGTCTGGACTGGGGGAGGTACTCCAACCACAAGCAGATCTGAGTTTTGGGAGAATGGTACTATTCCCTGGGTTTCTCCGAAGGACATGAAACGGAGTAGCATCTCGGATGCAGAAGATTCAGTAACAGAAGAAGCTATTCATTCTTCGAGCACGAATCTTATTCGATCAGGATCTATACTTTTGGTGACACGATCTGGAATCCTGAAGCACTCACTGCCAGTTGCAGTTAATACGAGGCCAGTCACCATCAATCAGGATCTAAAAGCCCTATCTACAGGGGAACACCTTTCTTCTGAATACCTTTATTTTGCATTCCGTAGATATGAAAGGGAGATACTGCATACGTGCTGCAAAGGGGGGACAACGGTTCAAAGTGTTGAGTTCCCCCGGTTACTGGATTTTGAGATTCCCATCCCACCTCTAGCCGAACAACGGCGGATCGTTGCAAAAATTGAGGAACTCTTCAGCGAGTGGGACAAGGGGATCGAGACACTGAAAACAGCCAAGGCTCAGCTAGCTGCATACCGCCAAGCCATTCTTAAAGACGCCATTGAGGGAAAACTAGTTCCGACTGATTCCCAATGGAAAAATGTTCGATTCAAAGACCTGATTGGAAAAATCAGCCAGGGGTGGAGTCCTAAATGCGAACTTGGACGCGATCCCCTTCCTGAGGAATGGGCAATTGTCACAACTACGGCGGTGCAGCCTATGAAGTATTTGGACAACCAAGCGAAACCACTTCCAAATAATCTTTTGCCACGTCCTCAAATTGAAATCAAACAGGGCGATTTTCTGATGACTCGAAAAGGGCCTCGCAAGCGGGCAGGAGTTGCATGTCTAGTTCGATCAACACGTCCCAAAATCATGGTCTGTGATACAGTATACCGATTCAGGTGCCATGAATCAGTAATCACTCCGAGTTATCTCGAAGTCGCTCTCAATGCACCGCAAATTGTTCAGGCAATTGATCGTGAAAAAGCTGGCATTAATGAAAGTGGCGTTAGTTTAACGCATGATAAACTCGGGGTAATTCTAATTCCGCTCCCTCCTATTACAGAGCAAAAGAGGATCGTCGAAGAAGTGGAGCGCTGTCTGAGCATCACCGATGAGATGGAATCTGACATCGATACCAATCTTCAGAAGGCCGAAGTCTTGCGTCAGGCGATCCTGAAGAAGGCCTTTGCTGGGAAACTGGTTCCCCAAGATCCCTCTGACGAACCTGCATCAGCCCTACTGGAGCGCATTCGCGCAGAGAGATCTGAAAAGCCTCCTCACTCCGCAATTTCAAAACCGAAGCCTCGAGGTAGAAAACCACGCACAGCCACCGCATGACCACTGACACCATCATTTCCAAAGTCTGGGGCTTCTGCACCGTCCTCAAGGACGATGGAGTCAGCTACGGTGACTACCTGGAGCAACTGACCTATCTGATCTTCCTCAAGATGGCGGATGAATACAGCCGCCCTCCCTACAGCCGGAATGTGGGCATTCCCGCTGCATATTCATGGGGAACACTCAGAAAGCCAAAGGGTGCTGAGCTGGAGGCCCACTACATGACCGTCCTCCGGGAACTGGCTCACCGCCCAGGGATGCTTGGTCAGATCTTCACCAAGTCTCAGAACAAGATCCAGGATCCCGCCAAACTCGCCCGAGTTATCGAGATGGTCGATCAGACCGAGTGGATCGTTCTAGGTGCGGATACCAAGGGAGAGATCTACGAGGGCCTGCTGGAGAAGAATGCGGAAGATACGAAATCCGGAGCAGGTCAGTATTTCACCCCGCGAGCGCTGATCCGAACCATGGTGGAGTGCGTGCGCCCGGAGCCGGGGAAGAGCATTGCCGACCCAGCCTGTGGCACCGGGGGATTCTTCCTCGCCGCCTACGACTACCTAGTCGCCAATCATCAGCTCGACAAAAACCAGAAGGCTTTCCTGAAGCACGAAACCTTCTACGGCCATGAGATCGTCGCCAACACACGACGCCTCGGCCTGATGAACATGTTCCTCCACAACATCGGTGAGATCGACGGCGAGAGCCCGATTTCCTCCACCGATGCATTGATCACGGATAATGGGAAGCGATTCGACTATGTCCTCGCGAATCCGCCCTTCGGCAAGAAGAGCAGCATGACCTTCACCAATGAGGAGGGTGATGAGGAAAAGGAAGACCTCGTCTACAATCGACAGGATTTCTGGGCTACGACCTCCAACAAGCAGCTCAACTTCCTGCAGCATATCCGCACCATGCTCAAAACGACGGGACAGGCTGCTGTGGTTCTCCCTGACAATGTACTCTTCGAAGCAGGGGCTGGTGAGACGGTACGCAAGAAGATGCTGGAGAACACGGATCTGCACACCATCTTGCGTCTACCGACTGGGATCTTCTACGCCAATGGGGTGAAGGCGAACGTCCTTTTCTTCGACAACAAGCCGGCCGCAAAAGATCCCTGGAGCCGTGACATCTGGTTCTACGACTACCGGATCAACATCCACCACACCCTGAAGCGAAAGCCGATGAGGATGGAGCATCTTGCCGACTTCCTTGCCTGCTACAACCCCACCAACCGCCACAAGCGGCAGGAAACCTACCATCCAGAAACGGCTCCTGAAGGCCGCTGGAGGAAATTCACCTACGAAGAGATCATCAGCAGGGACAAGACCAGCCTCGACATCTTCTGGATCAAGGATCGGAGCCTCACCGACCTGGACAATCTTCCCGACCCCAAAGACCTGGCTGAAGACATCTGCGAGAACATCGAAGCCGGCCTGAATAACTTCCGCTCCGTGCTGGCGGCTCTGGGGAGCTAAAGGTTCCCAGGATGATGGACGTACAAAGATGGTCGCCTATCTGGCGGTATCACGAGCGCGTCTTAGATGCGTGTGCTGTCATTCTCGCGATCTCACGAAGCCAGATATCAGACAGGGAGTTCATCTATCACATGCTCCGAGATCGTCAGATTGTGCAACTCACGGATCTGATTCACGATTTTAGCTACAATGCGCGGAAAGTTATAGAGCTCACAGAGGCGGTGATTCCTCAAATCATGGAGATTTCAAAGACGGTCAAGATTCATCGCGATATCACCTCCTTGGAAATTGATGATGCGATTGGAGAGCAGGTTGTGCTCACAAATGAGCCGTTACTCTGGACGTTGAATAGAATCATTCATGCACGCGAACTTCTCATAGAAGAGGCATCTGAAACCATCGTTGTCAATCAACGCACAGGTCGCCTCAGGTCGAACTATCGTCCTATCGCGATTTCATTCCGCTCAGACCGTGATCCCATTGAAAAGAAACACTATGTGCATATTGAATCTCTTGTGACGGCCTATCTTTCTCATATTGCTCCCTACATAGCAGAAGCCGCTAAGACCCAATCTTGATAAACTCCGAACTTATACCTTCTGATATGGAAATCTCTACCCCCGTCCCCTTCGAGAAACGCACCAGCCTCCGGCTTCCTCTGGTATCTGCGTCCGTGGAGGCAGGGTTTCCTTCCCCGGCTGATGATCATCTGGAGCGTGGGATTGACCTCAACGAGGAGCTGATCCGAAACCCTGCTGCGACCTTCCTTGTAAGGGTGAAGGGAGAATCCATGCGTGATGCAGGGATTCACTCCGGCGACACCCTGATCGTGGACAAATCCGTTACCCCTTCTGACCGTCAGATCGTGGTGGCAATGATCGACGGGGAATTCACCGTGAAGCGGTTCCGCAAGGTGAATGGCCGTGTTTTTCTAGAGGCGGCCAATGATTCCTTCGCTCCCATTGAGGTGGGCGAAAATCAGGAACTCACGATCTGGGGGGCCGTCACCTACATCATCCACCAGGCCCGATGACCCGCCTCGCACTAGTCGACTGCAATAACTTCTTCTGCTCCTGTGAGCGGGTCTTCAACCCTTCCCTCATGGACAAGCCGGTGGTCGTGCTTTCGAACAACGACGGCTGCATCATCTCCCGAAGCGAGGAAGCCAAAGCGCTCGGGATTCCAATGGGTGCTCCCCTTTACGAGCAGCAGGATGTAATCCGGAAGCACGGGGTCAGGGTTTTCAGTTCCAACTACACACTCTACGGCGATATGTCGGCCCGTGTGATGTCGATCCTTCGCGATGAGGTGCCGGCCATCGAGGTCTACTCAATCGACGAGGCATTCCTACAGCTCCCGTCGAACTTCACCGAGGAGCAGGCACGAGCCCTTCGTGCCAAGGTACTCCAATGGACAGGCATTCCGGTTTGCATCGGGATCGGATCGACGAAGCTCCTGGCAAAACTCGCCAACCGCCATGCCAAGAAGAACAAGGCCCTCACAGGCGGGGTCTTCGATCTAGGGAACTACTGGGATCCGGATGGGATTATGGCCGCTACCCCTACAGACGGCCTATGGGGTGTAGGAAAGAACCTTGCCCTGCGACTGAAAGGAATGGGAGTCACCTCGGCCCTTGAGTTCAAACAGGCTGATCCCGCTGCAGTCCGCAAGAGCATGGGGGTGATCGGCGAGCGGATCCTCAGGGAGATCAACGGGATCCCATGCCTGGAACTTGAGGAGATGCCGCCAGACCGAAAGGGTGTTATGGCCAGCCGGTCATTCGGAAGCCCTGTGGAGTCCCTAGAGGAGCTGGAAGAGGCCCTCGCCAATCATGTGGCCCGAGCGGGTGAGAAGATCCGGCGCTTTGGCCTCCTCGCAACACGCATGGAGGTCTTCATCAAGACCAACCGTTTTCGGCAGGATGATCCCCAGTATTCCCGAGGTATCGCCATCACCTTGGATCGCCCCACCAATGGCACGGTAGAGTTGATGGCTTCAGCCCGTGAGCTTCTCCATCAGATCTATCGCCCAGGTTACCGCTACAAGAAGACCGGTATCCAACTCGCGAACCTCGTTTCCGAGGAGGAATACCAGCCGGAGCTCTTTTACCGGCCCAAGGAACGCATCGATGTCGACCGCATCGTCGATGAGATCAATCGGCGCCTCGGAGATCCCAAGAACCCAGTCATCACTCGTGCCTCCCAAGGAACGCTACGATCAGGAAAGGGTTGGCGGATGAAAGCAGAGAGACATTCTCCACACTACACGACTGACTGGAGAGAACTGCCCGTGGTGAATATATAACATCTAGGTTGCTTCTTTAATAAAACAGTTCTGCAATGCACTAACACAGATGCAATATACAAAAGTATATTAATGCAGATAATAATAATGATGTTTTAGTTATTTCTAATGGATGATATTACCTTGTCACAAATCGGTCTTAATGATGATTCATCTTCAATTTTATAGCCAATCGATATCGTGTAAGATTCAGAGCCTCGGAAAAACCTAATAAGTCTAGTGCAAAAACTGCCATTATTGTTAATTCCTGTTCTGGTATACTCAGTTACAAATGCTGTGCTGCCATTAATAACCTGTCGTTTAGTTCCCCTCCACTCCATTAGAGACCAACCAGAATCTTTTTCTCCCATCTTAATGTTATCGTAAATATATTTATCTAGTTTCTGTATCTCTTCAGCATCCATTCTTTCAGATTCTGACTGAGTAACAGTCATATTAGGGTAATATCTAATATTTAGAAGTGCAGCTGTAGTATTATTTTCAATGAAATAGTTTGCCACAAAAGAGAGGTCAGATGTAGCATTAATAACACTAAGTTTTGGCATACTAACATTTTTCTCATTGTCCAGGGAATCTCTCAGTTGTTTTGAAAGTACTGTCCATGTTTGGGGGAGTAGTAGGCTTACTCCTTTAGGAAGATTAACAAGTGAAGAATTTGTATTGGATTGCTTATAACTTTGTTTTAATTGCGTCCCATTTGATTTTTTAAATAGCGAAGAAGTCTGATTTTTAGAATTTCTTTTACTTGATAAAGCACCCAAAGCAGTGAGGGAAAGAGATAATATTGTGATAGTTGTAAATATCTTAAGGTAATCTATTAGCGTATACCTTTCCGATTTTAACATGAATCTTTTTACGACAGACCACAAAAAGGTAATTAAAACAGGTATAAGTGCTATCCCAAAGATTGTTCCAACCACACAGGATATCAAATTTTCTACTGATGCGATTCTTGGATCAAATATCCCATTTTTATAAACTCCTGTAAATTTTACATGCCATACTGCAAATGAAACATAGAGCAAAACTAGTGATGCTATCCACAATCTCTCTTTTTTAAATTGGTTTTTTATACTCGAGATTGAAGTTCCTATGGTGCTGATATAATCAGCTTTGCTAGCGAGATTCCCAACTTTTGGAAAATATCCATATATTAGTAAGATGGTTCCTGAAAATATCAAAACGGCTATCGACTGAATAACAAGAGTTGAAATATCAATGAATGCCATTGATGGTTGCCCCTGATGCAGTTTTGGAGGGTTGAGAATAAATGCATAACCCATATTATATGTTGCTCCCCCACTAGGTAGAGTCACTTTAAACGGGGGATATATTATCATCCCGAAAACCGCTAAACAAACAAATGTTATAATCCCTCTCTGGAATAAATTCAGTTTTCCTAAAGATTCAATTTTTGGAATTCTTCCCTTAACTTCACTGCCACCTTTAATTTGGTTAAATACCGAACTTTGATTTGTAGAGATATTTGGTGAAACCGTTGTTTCGCTTCTCTCTGTTTCAATATACGATTTTACAGAAATCCAGTTCTCGAGTCCGCTATACCAGATATAAGTATTTTCAATGTCCAGACTTTTTAATTTTATCATTTCTTGAAGTTCCACTTCTGAAATCTCGTACTGCTGCTGGTACGGTACTTTGATTACTATATTCATTGTTTTATTCAGTAAGTGTATCTTCTTTGCAGTGTGTATTATTCTTGGGGTATACAACTTATTTGAGATGGTCAAGGTGTGAGTTTGCCCTGCAATCTTGCCCACTCTTCTAGGGCTGCTTTTTGCTTCTCCGGCGACAACCGCAGGAACAGCGGGGGCGCGCCTTTCAGCATTGGCTCGACGCCTAGCTGCAACTCGCTCGCTAAATGGGCTAAAGAGGGGGGAGGTGATTCCCGTGGGGGTAGTCCCTGCTCCTCCCTCTCCAAGTCCCGTAGCTGTTGCTCCTCGATCTCGTGGTTCACGAAGTCCAGGTTGGCGTTCAGGTTGGCTATTCGTTCCTTCCAATCCTGGCGCCGCAACTCCTCCGTCAGGCGTTCGGGTGGCTTGGGTGTCTCGTTTTCTTTCATGAGATCAGTCGGGGAATCCGTCGCTCACGAATGACAGAGCATCGACATTCTCCTCATTGGGCTCGAATTCATCATCCTCTGCATACGAGGGGTGAGTTTTGCACATACGGGCATAAAGTTGGATATACCCTCCGTAGGCTTTGGACAGGCATTGGAAGATTTCTTCGCGTTGAGCCCTAGTTGCAGCATTCAGTGCCTCATTGCGCACCTCGTAGTCCTCTCCACAGCCATCTGCGAAGTACTTGTCTGCAATCGTCGCCAGGTAACCTAAAACAATATCGTCATACTCAATTTCAGAGGCGTAGTCACTGGCCTCGTTTTCCGGATTCTCGTTCCAGGCATATCCGCAAAACTGCTGGTAAATCAGAGCCAGCGTGACGAGTCGAAGCAGCGAAACCGTTGTTTCAACTGCTCCCTCGTTATTCAGGAGACCTCCCTTCGCAAAGTGCCCCCAGCACTCCTCGGCCCATTCAAGCTCGGATCCTCCTACCCAGATGTTGAACATCTTGGCAGCTCCCCCCTTGATGTCGTCCCATTCCATTCCTTCGGGGTATCGAACCGATTCCATATTTGTTTCCTCGCTCATGGTGTTTGTATTGGTTGTGGTGTTGATCGAACCGACCTAAATCTTCGATAGTATTCCGTCCGCGTTTACGAACTTAGTAGGGGCTTTCCGGATACTTCTTGTGAGCCTCTTCCCTTACTTGCCGCTCTATCTCGGCCCACTTCGCGCGGTGCCTTTCGGCTGCCTCGATCCGCTCGACAGAAAAAAAGGCGCTTGCGAACAATTCTTCTTCGCCATCCCAGCGATATGCCACCAGCGGGCCTCCCGTGCCGGCGCTGAAATCAAGGCAGCATATTGAATTGGCCAGTGGTTTCTGCGGCCAATCCGGAGCCATCCAGTAATGCCCAAAAAAGACCGGCACGGAGTTGGGATCGTAGTTCGGAACTGATGTGAAGAGCTCGGGAGCAATCAGGTCAGTCGAATCGCTGCAGCCGGGGGGCATCGCGACTTCTGCAACAGACTGCTGTTTCTTCTCATGCCCCCACCAGCGAACACGCAGTTCATTCCTTGTCTGGCCATCCTTGTCGGCAAATGCCAGGTGAGGTGGCAGGGGTATTTGAGGCCCCTTAAGGATTGTTTCTATGGCGACGTACTCGGGCGTCCCCTCTGTATTCGCTGCGATCAGGAAAGCGTCGTCTTCAAGGGTGGATCCTTTTAGAAGACTGATGGATTTCTCGCACCAACAGGCATGGACGGCTCGAAGGCTTCCGAGATCGAGGAACATGGGAAGCCCTTTCATCCATGCAATAAAGTCGGCCAACTCGGACTCATTGCCGGCAAAGTCGTCCAGGGTTGCCTGGTGCTGTTGGATATTTTTTGAGTTGTGCTCTCTTAACGGCTGTCCGCTTGAATCCTTACTGTGGAAGCCGATGGCATTGAACTCATGGTTTCCCATCAGTGCGATCGCGCTCCCTTCATCAACCATGTTTTTGACTAAATGAAGTGTTCCGCGGGTCTTGGGCCCACGGTCTATGTAATCGCCCAGAAAGAGAACCTTCCTTTGCGGGTGACTCCATGAAGAGCCTGTTCGATCATATCCTAGGCGATACAGGAGGGCCTCCAGTTTGTCCAATTGCCCGTGGATATCAGGGATGATGTCGAGACTGGTAAAGTTGAAGGCGGCAGGGGGTGTCGTCATGGAGGGATACTAGATCAGAAAACGGCGACCACGCCATTGTAAGAATATACAAGATGGTTTACTATGGAGTCAGGAATGAATCTCTTCACAAAAAGCGGCCTCTCCATGGAGCGTCTTCGCTCGTTCGCCCTCTTTGCCGATGCGGGCAGCATCACCAGGGCTGCAGGAGGGGATCCTGTTCGCGTCTCGCTGATCAGTCGGCAACTTCGGGAGTTGGAGGAGTTTTTCGAAGTCGAGCTGGTGGCCAAAAGAGGGAAGGGGCTGGTGCTGACTCCGGAGGGAAAGCAACTTGCCGGCTTGATCCGTGAGCAATTCAGCGCCCTGGAAGATTTTGGTAATAGGGCTAAGGGAGAGAATGTCAGACTCTCCCTTGGCGGTAGCGGAACCATCCTTCAATGGCTGGTTGCTTCGCGTCTAGCTCCGGATTCCTTGCCTTGCATCTCCTTTGATCTCATCCATGAAAGCGAGACTGATATGGTTGAGCACTTACAGGAGGGGAGTCTGGATCTGGCGATTATTTCCAAACAACCCTTGGGGAGGCAATTTGCCTACGCTCCCCTCGGAGTGTTGGAGTTTGCCCTCTTTGTCCCCAAACAACTCGGTTCGTTCAAAAACCTGAAGGATGCCTTTCAGAGAGTCCCTTTGGCGCTCCCAATTGGTGGAAGGGTTCGGGATGCCGTTCTTGCGCATTCTGGGTGTATTCTGAACACCTCCCTTGGCACCTCTGGCTACTCGGCGGCTTTGTCCGCGGTACGATCGGGCTTCTATGCTGCTGTTCTTCCTGTAATCGCAACCACCGAACTAAAGAACGAAGTCCAGAGGATTACTATTCCTGAATCCGTGTTGCCAAAGAGGCCAATTGTCTTGGCATGGAAGCAAAGATCAGCCAGCACAAGGCCGGCCTTGCAATCAGCCATTGAAGAACTCCGGCAGTTGCTGCAATGGGTTTGAATAACTACAGATAATTATCAATCATAATTAGCACTTACATTATGTTAGAACAGAGTAGGGTCAAAATAAATGATCAGTTCAAAAATCGGACTGGATTTTTACTCTGACGGTGGGGCGTCCTCCCATTTTTTTGCAACACCATCACATAGGGTCTTCTTTGCCTTCAGACTCCGGCGGCATGCAGATACGGCATTGACCCAGTTCTTATCCGTCAGGATTTCGTGTAGGCGTTTTGAAACCTTTCGGCGCTGAAAGTTCTCGATCGCGACATAAAACAAAGCCCTGGGTAGTTTCTTGCGCCGGCATTGGGCCTTCTTGATTCCTATACGCGCGCGCGAGGGAGGATTTGATAGAATTATTGGATTTCATGGGCGATTTACACTATCGGGCAGGTGAATTTATCAGGCTAGGTTGCCTGCCTGGCGTGTACCCCCAAAGTTCGGCTCTGCCCTTTTTGTCGGGAAGTACATACATGAAAGATGAGTTCCAAGTCTCTGCAATCTGCTGATTCACTCCGTGGAGCCACTTTTTGTAATTACTGAAGTGTTTTCCAGTCACTGAACCTTTGTACTGGAATTTCCAGTCAGGCATTTGGCCAGTTGGGGGAGGGGTATCGCTCACCTCAAGATGAACGGATATTGTTTTTGAGAATTTACAAAAGAATTTCATTGGTTGGGACGATTGGGACGGTTGTTAGAAACTCCTTTAATAATTTAACTCCTCGTTCACGTAAGGGTCTGAATCATCCGTCCCATCAGTCCCATCCTCCGATAATCCAACGATTTTAACGCCTCTGTAGCCCTTTACGTCCTTGGCGTGCCGTTTAATATTATTGGATTTTCCTGTCCTATGGATCTCCATCATGGCATCTGGTAACTCCCTCTCGACTTCATAGAGGCTTGAGGTTTTCCAAGAGCGTTTTTCACAGAAGGCAAAAAATGCCTCTGTGATTTCGTTGGTTGCGAGAGTACATCCTTCCGAGCGTTCAATCTGCGTGCTAACGAAAGTGCGCAGGGCGTTTGATTCATCCAACAGAGAATCAACTCTGGCTTGCTGTTCCTGAGTTACGGGAAAATTGTAGTTCAAGGCAATCAGCTCTTTTGCCCCTTCAACTGCCCAACGCAGGATTCCAGTTCCTTCCTCCTCAAGTAGTATTCGGGCGAAGTCGGGAATAGGCTTCTCTGGCTTTGGTCTTTCGTAGTTGACGATGATAAGGCGTCTTCTCCAAGCGCCTGTATCTCCATCCAAGCGTACGCGAAGTCGACTATTGCTCGTAATCACAATCGCAAACTCCCCATCTATCGTGTCACTCCCCATTGTTCCCTTAATTTCCGTCGTGAGGGCATCTCCCCCCGAGAGGGACTTAATGACATGCGCTCCCTTGGTCATGAGGAAATTGCCAGGGACGTCTTTTCCGGTCAGGAGCGTTTTCCCTACTAAACGCGCCAACTCAAATCGCTCAGTCAGATTTTCAGTCCGAAGTTGTGTGCAGTTGGCCCCACCGATAAGCCCTTCAAGGATGATGCAGAGCTGGGATTTTCCTCCTCCAGGAGTACCGGTTAAAAGAGCAACCATTTGGGACAGGTTGCGTCCCATTAAGGCAAGCCCAGCGTACAACTGAATAGCCTTAATATCGGCTTCGTTTAATGCTGGCCGTAGGAGTTCAGATATAAAACGTGGGCAAACGGCACCCTCTTCCCAACTGAAGGGTGTTTGATTTCGACTTTTGAAGCTGGGGGCAAACGGGTGAAGGATTCCGGTAGCGACATCAAGCATACCGTTTAGGCAATGGATGATGCCCTTTGGGCGGTCGTCAAATCGACCTTCAGTCATTCCGCGGAGGGTATTAAGAGCAGCCGTCAATTTGCCATCCGTACGCTCCTTTGCGGCTATATTTTCACAACCAAGACGGCTACCAATTTCAAAAATCAGATCTCCGAGGTTTCTCTTCATCGCGTCCGAGGTTGTCTCTATCCAGAGGCCATTGCTGTCGTCGTATAGGTAAAACGCTCTGCGGGCGCTGTCGTGCATGACATGGTGCCTTCCTTTATAGATAGCTGGTGCGAAGTCAGGATTGAGGGAAGACGCTTCATTCCCTTTTCCAACGATGTATGGGGCGCCGTATCGCTGTTCGACTCTCTCAAGGATCTCCTCCCAGGCGGGATCAGGTCGATCTTGGGTAGCGGTTCCTCCTTTGTTGTTTTGGGGTCTGCTGTCTATCAATGCCCCCCTAGCTCTCAATGCGCGAGTGCAGTTGGAGGCATCCTTTAATTTGTGTAGTAGCTCTTCATAAGACCATGGAGGTACGCATCGAGTATTGTATTCCTCTATAATCTGTATGGCCTGACCGTCAGAGAGATCGAAATCATGTTTTAATACTTTAGCTACGGCAAATGTCGCATCGCTCCCTCCCTGCCCCTGGATTGCCTCAGGCATTTGACGCACATATGCACGCGCTCTAGAGAATACATCGCTAGAATGAGTATTCTGGGGCTGCCGAGTGACCTTTTTTTTGGTGGGGGAGGCATTCCATGGTAAAAAGAGTCCTTCCGGCCATCGGATGCTAGAAAAGGGGATGACCAAAGGTTTGGCTTCATTCCAGACATACCTCTGTCCGCTAGGGTGTACTCCCCAAATAATCGTCTGGTTCAGACTTGCTCGGAATTCACCCCATGCACCTTTTTCACTTGTCTTTAATTTGATGCTTCTAGGGTAATCGCCATTAATTCTCACCCAAACATTTCCGCCTCTTTGACCTTCAGTAATCAGGCTGTCGTTCAGGTTGTCATTGAGTCTTAAAAACTCATTGAGTTCCTCCTCGCCGTCACAATCGATGGAAACCAAGCCATTTGATGCTTCTCCAAGGCTGACCCCGACATTGCCGTCTTCGATGATACGCTTTAGGTAATCTGGAGTCATATCTGCCAGAGTTAGTTTCTGCCACCCATCAACTCTTGGTGCCTTTGATCCCCTTGGAACTGGAATCAGGACTGCTGGCCCTATAACGCTGAGAATCCGATTTGGTAGTGAGATCGCTTCCATGTTCTGACTAGAAAGAGGCGAATCGCTCAACTTCCGAGATGGGAATCAGGCAATGCCTGGTCTTCCTGTTAACGCGTATCTCTCCTCGCTTAATCAAGCGGCGTAGGGTTGGGATACTCAGAGAGAGCATTTCTGCTGCCTGAGGGACTTTGACGAGCCTAGCCGTGGAAGCAATAGGAATTGTTGTAGTGTTTGGATGTGTGTTCATGACCACACCACAAAAACAAATCTGTCGCATCGCCACAAAAGGGCGATCCTGAGAAGAATCCTGCTAATTCTTTCGCTTTATCCTAGGTCTTCCTCTGCCTTCCTTGTAGGGGAGTCCGATTCTTTGTGCTGCATCCCGAATTGCTGTTGTGGAGTACTCTTTCTTAAGTATTTTCGAGATGTTCCTCTTGATCTCACTTATTGTTAACGGCCACGGGGCCGACCTCGCTGATTCAGGTGATAATCCTGAAAGTACCTCTCTGTTAACTTTTAGCAGGGAGAGGCACCACTCGATTGGGGAAACAGGATCGCCCTTGACAAGGATATCCAGAACGTTTGCCAAGTCTCTCAAGTGTTCAGAGTTCCCGTTTTGAACTGCTGCCAATACCCATTTCAGTAGTGACTCTTTGAGTGCGGCGACGTGCTTTCTATCTTCGTCTCGCAGATAATTTAGATAACGAGTCCATTCCTCCTTGCTTGCCCCAGGCGATTCCTTAAAAAAATCCGCTTTTATCATTCTTTCGTTTTTTCTCGCATCCTTGGGTGTTGGGATGCCGCGAAGATTCTCCATAAGGATATATAGATCCGCCATATGGTTGAACTCTCCGAGCAATGCGATCTCAAGCTGATTGTCTGAATGAAGCGATGGAGTAATCGCCTTGGCGGTACTGTGTTTATTGCGCCCCATGAGATCAGGCAGTGGCGGATTTAATTGGAATGATATTCCCTGCTGTTGATGGTGCCGTCATCTTTGCGGCCATTCTTCGAGTGTGTTCATCACTCACGCGGGCGTAGACCTTGAGGATCAGTTGCCCTCCATCGCGGTGTCCTTGCCACGAGGCGATGGTCTGGGCATCGATTCCTAGTTCTAGGCAACGTGTGATAAACATTCTGCGGAAGGCTCGTGCGCTGTACTTGGGGAAGTTGAGCCTCTTGCAGGCCGCCTCCAGTCCCTTCTTGGGGTCTTTGACCTTGAACACGGGATCGGTGGGGGAGGGGTCTTTTCGCTCGGCATTCATCCGCTCCAGCAGGGGGCGTACGGTCTGAAAAATCGGCACCGAGAACTCTTCCCCTGTCTTTTGCCTGACGATCACGATCTTTTCCGTCTTGAAGTTGATGTCCTGCCAGCGGAGGCCGGCACATTCCCCCTGACCCAGCCCAGCGTTTCCCATGAACTCGACAAGATCGGCGCTGGCATCTCTCGTGTCAGAGGTGGGGACATTGCGGATGCTCTGAACGATCGCCTCAAACTCGCCCCATGAGGGGGTGAGTCGCTTGATCGCATGCTTGGGGCGCTTGTACTTGATCCCCTCGATGGGGGAGGACGCGATCACGCGGTCGGAAATCGCGTATCGGAAGAGATCACGGCAGACGGTGATAACATGGTTCTTGGTGGCGGCGGCCCTGCCTTCAAATTGCGCAAGGAATTTGAGCATCTGGCTTGTCTTGATATCGGCCACCTTGGTGCTGGCCGAAAATTCTTTGGCGAGAAGATCGAGGTAGGCTGTCTTGTATGCCTTGGTGGATTCCTTGAAAGGCATGACGGCCTTGTACTCCGCAATGATCGCTTTGAGGGTCTTCTTGGAGGCAACCACATCGGTTCGCTCGAGCTCGGCCCGCTTGTCTCGAAGAAGTCTTCGCGCCTCGGGCAGGGTGGTGCAGGGAGAGTCGTTTGTACCCAACGCCTGAAGGATACGCTTCCCCTTGTGCATTATTCTGGCATAGTACCTCCCCGATGACTTGTGCTGCATCAAACCTTCAGCAGTTGCCTTGTGAAACTTGCCCTTCGACTCTGTCGGGTCAGGTTGGATCGTTTGGGACTTCATCTGCCCAAAAGATACAGGTGGTATACTGCGGTGGTCAACTGGCCTTTTCTGGCCTCCTGAAAGCAGTACTTTTACTCTGTTAGCACCCGTAGCTCAATTGGATAGAGCGCTTCCCTCCGAAGGAAGAGGTTGTGAGTTCGACCCTCGCCGGGTGCACCATTCAGAAAAGCTGAATCGATCGATTTCTATCGTGACGTTTGGTTGGAGAAGCG
>JACCDV010462170.1_pt1 | contig 19486 bp, 20 predicted proteins | sample 7446131 | NCBI WGS metagenome assembly JACCDV01 (sample SAMN15323448, study PRJNA562643) | freshwater metagenome | isolation source: river surface water | place: USA:Blue River Watershed | collected 2017-08-17 | reverse complement strand
CACTGGTACCAAGTCTTTGGACAAGGTGTACTACCGTCACTCGGGCTATCCCGGCGGTATCACTGCAACAAATTTCCGCGATCTGCAAGCCAAGCACCCTGGCCGCGCCATCGAGAAGGCTGTCAAAGGCATGTTGCCTAAAGGTCCACTCGGTTACGCCATGATCAAAAAGCTCAAGGTGTATGGCGGTGCAGAGCACCCCCACACCGCACAACAGCCTAAAGTGCTGGACATCTAAGGAGCTGAAATGATTGGTGAATGGAATAACGGCACCGGCCGTCGCAAATCAAGCGTCGCTCGTGTGTTTCTGAAAAAAGGCTCCGGCAAAATCACGATCAACGGTAAAGACATCGTCGCATACTTCGGCCGTCAAACCTCGATCATGATTTCGAAGCAGCCTCTGGTTTTGACCGGGAACGTTGAAGCGTTTGACATCCAAGTCAACGTGCACGGCGGTGGCGAATCTGGCCAAGCTGGTGCAGTGCGTCACGGCATCACCCGCGCTTTGATTGACTACGATGCAGGCCTCAAGTCTGCTCTGTCACAAGCCGGTTACGTGACTCGCGATGCTCGTGAAGTCGAACGTAAAAAGGTTGGCTTGCACTCTGCTCGCCGCCGCAAGCAGTTCAGCAAGCGTTAATCCGCTTTCTGTTTTGCCAAAAGCCGCACGGGTTCGCCCTTGCGGCTTTTTTATTGGCTGGCCTTGGCGCAATGCCCCCAATGGCAATAGCGTTTCTAAGCCTTGTGTGGCGCTATATCCGACTAGAGCGGTATACTTTTAAGCATTGATTCAGGAGTTCACCATGAGCGCAGTTGCCGAAACCGTCCAAACAGAAATGCCATCGCCTTTTGTCTTCACCGACAGCGCTGCGGCCAAGGTGGCTGATTTGATTGCAGAAGAAGGCAACCCTGATTTGAAACTGCGTGTGTTCGTGCAAGGCGGGGGTTGCTCAGGTTTTCAATACGGTTTCACGTTCGATGAAATCGTCAATGAAGACGACACCACCATCAACAAAAACGGCGTGTCATTGTTGGTCGATGCCATGAGCTACCAATACTTGGTGGGCGTTGAGATTGATTACAAAGAAGACTTGCAAGGCGCTCAGTTCGTCATCAAGAACCCCAATGCCACCACCACCTGTGGTTGCGGTTCGTCGTTCTCTGTTTAAGCCTTAAAAATTCCACCCAGTACGCGGGCGCCTTGGGCGCCCGTTACTTTTGGTAGGTTGCCTGGCAAGCCTAGTACCGTTTGCCGTGCGAGCCATGCAAAGGCCGCCGCTTCCACTTGCAAAGGCGGCATGCCGCGTTCTGCGGACGACAACACGCGCAGCTGAGGCAAGCCTGCTTGCAGGCGCTGCATGAGCAAGCCATTCAATGCGCCGCCCCCACACACAATGAGCTCGGCGGCATCGGCTGCATGCCGCAGCACATCGTTCACACATGCACGTGCGGTGAACTCGGTGAGCGTGGCTTGCACATCGGCCGGCTTAGCGTTGGCATAGCCGCTGAGTTGATGTGCGAGCCAAGTGGGGTGGAACAAATCTCGCCCCGTGCTTTTGGGCGGGGCTTGATGTAAAAACGGTTCGGCCAGCATGGTGTGCAGCAGTGGCTCAATGACCGTGCCACTCGCGCCCCACGCACCATTGTTGTCAAACGCACAGCCAGTATGAGCTTGGCACCAATGGTCGAGTAATGCGTTACCGGGGCTGCAATCAAAGCCCAACACGTCGCCATTCGCGTGTAGCACGCTGAGGTTCGCAATGCCCCCAACGTTCAGTACACCTACTGTTTTGCCTGTTTGCCCAAAGATGCCTTGGTGAAACACGGGGACGAGGGGGGCACCTTGCCCCCCAGCCGCAACATCGCGGCTGCGGAAGTCGGCCACCACATCGATGTCTGTTAGTTCGGCCAGCAGTGCAGGGTTGTTCAGTTGCAGTGTGTAGCCAGTGCCATCAAATGCGCCCGGTTGGTGGCGCACGGTTTGGCCGTGTGCGCCGATGGCGCAAACATCGCTGGCGCTTGTCTGTGTGTCGGTCAACAAGGCTTGCGCGGTTTGCGCATATATACGCACAAGGCCATTGGCGGCTAATGCTGCGCGATGCAGCTCATTGTCTGATGGTGTGTTGAGTGCCAGCAGCTCTTGTTTGAGTGCTGGTGTAAACGGCATCGCGTAGTGAGCCAACACGTGTGGTTGTGAGCCGCTGAAATTCACCAATACGCCATCCACACCGTCGAGCGAGGTGCCAGACATCAGACCGATGAACAGTTGCTTCGATGTGGCGACCACAGGCATTTATTCAGCGCGGCTCACTTGCGTGCTAACTGCAGCTGCCAAGTCCACCTTGGCAATGGCCGCATGGCGTTTGAATTGTTCGCGTGCGGCGGCTGATATTTCGACGGAGGTGCTTTGTCGGGCCATCATGCGTGGGTCTTTGTGCTGGCCGTTCACACGGAATTCAAAGTGCAGGTGTGGGCCAGTCGCCCAGCCTGTGGCGCCTACCAAACCAAGTGTTTGACCTTGCATGACGGATTGGCCGCGCTTGACATTGATGCGACTCAAGTGGGCATACACAGTCGTTTGCCCGCTTGCATGCTTGACCATCACCACATTGCCAAAGCCGCCTTGGGAGCCCGCTACATCCACAATGCCTTGGCCCACGCTACGCACAGGCGTACCCGTGGGTGCGGCGTAGTCCACGCCTAGGTGAGCTCGCCAAGTTTGCAGAATCGGATGGAAGCGCATTTTGAATCCGCTGGTGACGCGGGAAAACGCCAAAGGGGAGGCCAAATAGGCGCGGCGTAGGCTCACGCCATCGGCGTTGTAGTAGCCGCCTTCTTTGGCATTCGCTTCTTTGAACCAAAACGCTTGGTGTGTTTTACCGTTGTTGACGAACTCAGCCGACAACACGCGCCCCGCGCGCAGCACTTCGCCATCGGCTTCGAGCGATTCGTACACCACAGCGAAGCGGTCGTCTTTGCGCAGGTCACGGTGGAAGTCAATTTCGCCCGCAAAAATCTCAGCCAGTTGGGTGGCCACGCTGTCTGGAATGTCGGCCTCGTCTGTGGCTGCAAACAATGAGCTTTGAATGGTGCCATTGCCCATGCGGGTGCTCACATTCAGTGGTGCAGTTTCAAGGCGTTCAACAAAACCACCGTCTTTGTGCTCCATCACCCACCGGGTAAAGTTTTCGCCATCGTCGTTGGCCCAGCGTGCGGTCAAGCGCGTCAGACGATGATCTGCATCGCCTTCTACGCTGACCATGCGACCTGCACGGCCCATGAGTTGTTGGCGTGCGGTGCGTGCGTTGCGAAGGTGGTTGGCGGCTTCAGGGTCGCTCAAGCCAAGACGCGAGAGCAAGCTGTCTGCTGTGTCGTTGGAGCGGGTCAGATCCGAGCGGAACAGTTGCAAAGATTTGTCAGTCCACAAGTTGGGCAGCGACAAGGTGTTGACGCTCTCCACGACCTGTTGCAGTGGCATATTGGCGATGCCACTGTCGAGGCTGGCCACCGCAAATGCACCGCCGCCAGCCACTGTCAGTGTGACGGCCACGCCCGCTAAGACGCGGCGTGGGTGCCTTTGAAGGCTGTTTTGTAGGCGTGAGGCCCACAAAGAAAAAAGTTGCTGCAAGGTATTTCTCCGGCAGTTGGTAGAAGGCGGAGCCAAGCCCAGAGCCTCAAAGTTTGGGGATCTAAAATCAGACCCAAACACCAAACCATCAAGTATACCTTGATTGGTAAAAAATCCTTATGAATCAAGCACCTGCACAAAATACCTCTGTCACTTACGAAGTGACTGATCGCGTCCTCGAAGCCTTGGCTGTGACCAAGCGTGGTTGCGAGGAGTTGATCCCCGAAGACGCATGGCTGAAAAAGCTCGCGCGCTCCGAAGCCACAGGCCAGCCCCTACGCATCAAATTGGGTCTTGACCCGACAGCGCCCGACATTCACATCGGTCACACGGTGGTGCTCAACAAAATGCGCCAGTTGCAAGACTTGGGGCACCAAGTGATTTTCTTGATTGGTGACTTCACCAGCCTGATTGGCGACCCTTCAGGTCGTAACAGCACACGCCCACCGCTCACGCCCGAGCAAATCAAGGTGAATGCAGAGACCTATTACAAACAAGCCTCGTTAGTGCTTGACCCCGCTAAAACCGAAATTCGCTACAACAGCGAGTGGTGTATTCCACTGGGCTCGATGGGCATGATCCAGTTGGCCTCGAAGTACACCGTGGCACGCATGATGGAGCGCAACGATTTTCATGACCGCTTCCATGCCAACACGCCCATCAGCGTGCATGAGTTTTTGTACCCGCTCATGCAGGGTTACGACTCGGTGGCTTTGAAGTCAGATTTGGAGTTGGGCGGCACCGACCAAAAATTCAACTTGCTCATGGGCCGTCATTTGCAAGCCGAGTACGGTCAAGAAGCGCAGTGCATCTTGACCATGCCTTTGCTCGAAGGCTTGGACGGTGTTGAAAAAATGTCCAAGTCCAAGAACAACTACATCGGCATCAGCGAAGAGCCCAACACCATGTTTGCCAAAGTGTTGTCCATCTCTGATGTGCTCATGTGGCGTTGGTACACCTTGTTGTCATTCAAGTCGATGGCTGAGATTGATGCCTTGAAAAAAGAAGTCGAGGGCGGTCGCAACCCCAAAGACGCCAAGGTTGCTTTGGCCAAAGAAATCACGGCACGCTTCCACGGCACTGCGGCAGCAGATGCGGCAGAACAAGACTTCATCAACCGCAGCAAAGGCGGCGTACCCGATGAAATTCCAGAGGTGTCGCTCAGCGGCGTGCCGATGGGCATTGCTGCGTTGCTCAAAGCCGCAGGCTTGGCTCCTTCGAGTAGCGAGGCCAACCGTTTGATTGACGGTGGTGGCGTGCGCGTCGACTCCAGTGTGGTGAGCGACAAAGGCTTGAAGCTAGGGTCTGGTACTTATGTGGTGCAAGTGGGCAAGCGCAAGTTTGCGCGTGTCACATTGGCATAAGAGCGCGACATTAGGCTGCGCGCATGAACACACAGACCCTCGAAAAGTGGCTCTCGCCTAAAGGCTTGCTGTGGGCCTCTGTGGCGGTTGCGTGCATCACCATCGCCTTGAAAACTCTGGCGTGGCATCTGACCGATTCGGTGGGGTTGTTATCTGACGCCATGGAATCCTTGGTCAACTTGGCCAGTGCGGTGTTTGGTTTGATGATGGTCACTGTGGCAGCCATGCCCGCAGACGAAGATCACCCCTACGGCCATCACAAAGCTGAGTATTTTTCGTCGGGCTTTGAGGGCATCCTCATCGTGGTGGCCGCGCTGGGCATCATGTGGGCGGCGGGGCATCGTTTGTTTGATCCCCAACCTTTAGCGCAAGTTGGCATTGGTTTGGCGCTTTCGGTCGCCAGTTCTGCGTTGAATGGTTTGTTGGCATGGGTGATGTTTCGTGCAGCCAAAACACACCGCTCGATTGCACTCGAAGCAGATGCTCGTCATTTGGTGACAGATGTGTGGACGTCGGCAGGTGTCGTGGTTGGCATTGCGCTGGTGAGCTACAGCGGTTGGCTGTGGCTCGATGCCGTCGTGGCGATCGGCGTGGCGCTCAATATTCTCAAAGAGGGTTGGCATTTGATTTGGGATGCTTCGCAAGGCTTGATGGATGAAGCGGTGGAGCCCGAGGTGCTGGCGCAAATCCATGCGGTGTTGCACGACGTGTCAATGACCCATGAAGAGGCAGGCGCAGATCACACGCACCTTGTGCGCTTTGACCACATCATCACCCGCAAGGCGGGGCAGCGCCGTTTTGTGGATTTGCACATGCACATGCCTGCAGAGTGGACGCTTGGTCGTGCAGCCATGTTTCGTGGCAACGTCGAGCAAGCCTTGATGAAGGCGGTGCCCGGCTTGCGTGCCACGATTCAGCTGTTGCCTAACGATGTGGAAGCCCATATTGATGATCCGTTGGATACGCCCACGGTCTTGTGATATCTCGCGTTGGCGGACGCGTGCTTGAAGAAAGATTAATTTGTGAAAGCTGTGTTGCAACGCGTGAGTGAAGCGCGTGTGGTGGTCGATGGCCAAGTGGTGGGCGACATCGCGCAAGGTTTGATGGTGCTGCTGTGCGCTGAAAAGGGCGACACCGAAGCCACGGGCCAAAAAATGCTCGACAAAATTTTGAAACTGCGCGTGTTCTACGACGCCGCCGGCAAGATGAACCGCAGCGTGGTGGATGTGAATGGCGGCTTGCTGGTGGTGAGTCAGTTCACCTTGGCGGCAGATACCAGCAGCGGTACGCGCCCCAGCTTTACCAGTGCTGCCCCAGCTGAGGAAGGCCGCCGTTTGTATGACGCGTTTGTGGCGCAAGCCAAAGTGCAGCATCCGAATGTGCAAACAGGTGTTTTTGGCGCGGACATGAAGGTGCATTTGGTCAACGATGGGCCCGTCACCATTCCGATCACGATAATCGGTGCATGACCGATACAAAAAATACCGCTACGACCTTTGCTTCCCTGAGCCTCGCGGCCTCTTCTTTAGACAACTTGACACAGCTGGGCTACACCCAGATGACCCCCATTCAAGCGGCCAGCTTGCCTTTGACATTGGCAGGCCGCGATTTGATTGCCCAAGCCAGCACGGGCAGCGGCAAAACAGCCGCCTTTGGCATTCCTTTGGTCGAAAAGCTCGATGCCGCGCAGTTTGATGCACAAGCTTTGGTTTTGTGCCCCACCCGTGAATTGGCCGATCAAGTCACGCAAGAAATTCGTCGCTTGGCGCGCGCGGTGGGCAACATCAAAGTGGTCACGCTTTGCGGCGGTGTGGCGTTGCGTGGTCAAACCCAAAGTTTGGAGCACGGCGCGCATGTGGTGGTCGGTACGCCTGGCCGCATCATGGATCACTTAGAGCGTGGCTCACTCAGCTTGCAAGGCTTGAAGATGTTGGTGCTCGATGAGGCCGATCGCATGTTGGACATGGGCTTTTTTGACGACATCGCCAAAGTGGCGCGCCAGTGCCCCAAAGATCGTCAAACCTTGCTGTTCTCGGCCACATACCCAGAAGGCATTGCCAAGCTGGCTTCGCAGTTCATGCGCGAGCCGCAAACCGTGAAGGTGCAAGCGCAACACGATGCGCAAAAAATCAAACAGATTTTTTATGAGGTGAGCAACAGCGAACGTTTGCACGCCGTGTCGCAACTGCTCAACCACTTCCGCCCCGAGTCGACGCTGGCGTTTTGCAACACCAAGCAGCAATGCCGCGACTTGGTGGCCGTACTGCAAGCACAAGGCTTCAGTGCCTTGGCCTTGTTTGGTGAGCTGGAGCAACGCGAACGTGACCAAGTGCTGGCGCAGTTTGCCAACCGCAGTTGCTCGGTGTTGGTGGCTACCGATGTCGCGGCGCGTGGTTTGGATGTGGCGAATTTAGAGGCGGTCATCAACGTGGACGTGACGCCCGACCCCGAGGTGCACATCCATCGCGTTGGTCGCACGGGCCGAGGCGACGCTGAGGGCTTGGCACTGTCGCTGGTCAGCATGGATGAGATGGGCTACGTTGGCCGTATTGAACTGCTGCAAAACCGTGAGTCCGCTTGGGCATCACTGAGTAGCCTCACCCCTGCCGCGGGTGGCACATTGCAGCCGCCCATGGCGACTTTGCAAATTGTGGGTGGCCGTAAAGAAAAAATTCGCGCAGGCGATGTGCTGGGCTCATTGACTGGCGAAGCGGGCTTTGCCAAAGAGCAAGTGGGCAAGATCAATGTGAACGAGTTTTCCACTTACGTGGCGGTGTCGCGTGACATTGCTCGCGAGGCTGTCAAACGTTTGAGCGCGGGGCGCGTCAAAGGCAAGACAGTGAAGGTGCGTTTGCTAGAGGATGCCGCAGGCCGTTAATTGCAGGTCGTATCAATAAGGGCAGGGCAGTCCCAGCTCAGCCATGATGAGCATCTCTAAAGTCTCCATCTCGATGGCGTCTTTTTCAGAGGTCTCGTGGTCATAGCCTTGTGCATGCAAGGCGCCGTGAATCAGCAAGTGTGCGTAGTGCTCTTGCAACGACTTGCATTGCTCTTTGGCTTCGCGTGCCACCACGGGCGCGCACAGCACCAAGTCGGCCATCACCATGGGGGACTGCATGTAGTCAAACGTCAGCACATTGGTGGCGTAGTCTTTTTTGCGGTAACTGCGGTTGAGCGACTGGCCTTCTTCGGCGTCAACAATCCGCACCGTGATTTCAGCGTCATACGCCAAGGCGTTGCGAATGCAGCGGTTCACAAAGGCGCGGGGCAGCGCCGCTTTGTGGCGTACGGCGTAGGGGATGTCGCCAAATTGCAGGGTGAGGTCTAAGGTGGGCAGGGCCATGGTTTTAAGCTTGTTTGCGTGAAGGGGCGCCAGTAGTAGCTGTGCGTTGGGCGTCATACGCGTCGACGATGCGAGCCACGAGCGGATGGCGCACCACGTCGGCACTGGTGAAGCGTGTGGTGGAAATGCCTGTGACGCGTTTGAGCACGCGCTCGGCATCAATCAATCCACTGAGTTGACCTTTGGGCAAATCAATCTGGCTCACGTCACCGGTGACCACCGCTTTGGCGCCAAAGCCAATACGGGTGAGGAACATCTTCATTTGCTCAGGCGTGGTGTTTTGGGCCTCGTCCAAAATCACAAAGGCGTTGTTGAGCGTGCGCCCGCGCATGAAGGCCAGCGGCGCAATTTCAATCGCGTTGCGTTCAAACGCTTTTTGCACACGGTCAAAGCCCATCAGGTCGTACAGCGCGTCGTACAAGGGGCGCAAATACGGGTCTACCTTTTGGCCCAAGTCGCCGGGCAAGAAACCGAGCTTTTCGCCCGCTTCCACCGCAGGGCGGGTCAGCACAATTCGTTGCACGGCGCTGCGTTCCAGCGCATCGACAGCGCAAGCCACAGCCAAATAGGTTTTGCCCGTGCCCGCAGGACCAATGCCAAAGCTGATGTCGTGCGCCGCAATGTTGTCGAGGTACGCCGCTTGTGTGGGCGTGCGCGGTCGCAAATCGGTGCGGCGTGTTTGCAGCGTGGGAATGTCTTCTTCCGCCATGCCGCTGTCGCCGGCCAACATGAGCTGCACTTGCTCTGGGGGGATGGCTTTGGCAGCGCGCTCGTACAGGGCTTGCAACACTTCCAAGGCGCGGGTGGCTTTGGCTTTGTGGCCATCCACTTTGAACTGCTCGTGGCGGTGGGCAATTTTCACGTCCAGCGCCAACTCGATGGTGCGCAAGTGTTCGTCGGTCGGGCCGCACAAATGCGACAAACGCGTGTTGTTGTGTGGGGTGAATGTGTGGCGAAGAATCAAGTCGATAATCTCGAAAAAGGGTATCCCCAATGATAGGCAAGTTAACAGGCATCCTCAGCGAGAAAAATCCACCCCAAGTCTTGGTGGATTGCAATGTCGTGGGCTACGAAGTCGATGTGCCCATGAGCACGTTTTACAACCTGCCCGCCACCGGCGACAAAGTGTCGTTGCTCACCCACTTTGTGGTGCGTGAGGACGCGCAAATTTTGTATGGCTTTGGCACGGCCGCAGAGCGCGCCACGTTTCGTTTGCTCATCAAAATTTCAGGCGTGGGCCCGCGCACTGCGCTGGGCATTTTGAGCGGCATGAGCGCGGATGAGCTGGCCCGAGCCGTGTCAGACCAAGAGGCAGGGCACCTCACCAAAGTGCCGGGCATTGGCAAAAAAACCGCCGAGCGTTTGTTGCTCGAGCTCAAAGGTAAGTTGGGTGCAGACTTGGGCCCCAGTTCCTCTGCTGCATCTGGCAGTCAAAGTGATATCTTGCAAGCCTTGTTAGCTTTGGGCTACAGCGACAAAGAGGCTTCGGCCGCCCTCAAAGCGCTGCCGGCGGATGTGGGTGTGAGCGACGGCATCAAGCTGGCGCTGAAATCTTTGGCCAAATAAACATGAGTATCCAAACTGACGACTTTGCTCCCGCACCGCGCATGGTGTCTGCGGCGCCCGTGTCTTCAAACGAAGAAGCCATTGAACGCGCCTTGCGCCCCAAGCTGCTGCAAGAGTATGTGGGCCAGCCCAAGGTGCGCGAGCAGTTGGAAATTTTCATTGGTGCCGCCAAAAAACGCAGTGAGGCTTTGGATCATGTGTTGCTGTTTGGCCCGCCCGGTTTGGGTAAGACCACGCTGAGCCACATCATTGCGCAAGAGCTGGGGGTGAACCTGCGTTCCACCAGCGGACCCGTGTTGGAAAAGCCCAAAGATTTGGCCGCCTTGCTCACGGGGCTCGAAAAAAACGATGTGTTGTTTATCGACGAAATCCATCGCCTCTCGCCCGTGGTGGAAGAGATTTTGTACCCCGCACTCGAGGACTACCAAATCGACATCATGATTGGTGAAGGGCCTGCAGCACGCAGCATCAAGCTCGATTTGCAACCCTTCACTTTGGTGGGGGCCACCACCCGTGCGGGCATGTTGACCAACCCCTTGCGCGACCGCTTTGGCATTGTGTCGCGTTTGGAGTTTTACAGCGCCGAAGACTTGTTACGCATCGTCATGCGCAGTGCGGGCTTGCTTGAGACGCCGATTGACGAAGCCGGCGGCTTCGAGATCGCTCGCCGCTCACGCGGCACGCCGCGCATTGCCAACCGCTTGTTGCGCCGCGTGCGTGACTACGCCGATGTCAAAGGCACAGGCCGCATCACGCAAGAGATGGCTCAAAAAGCGCTGGCCATGTTGGATGTGGATCCGCAAGGCTTTGACTTGATGGATCGCAAATTGCTCGAAGCGGTGATCCATCGTTTTGATGGCGGCCCTGTGGGTCTGGACAACATCGCCGCCAGCATTGGCGAAGAGCGCGACACGATTGAAGATGTGATTGAGCCGTATTTGATTCAGCAAGGCTTTTTGCAGCGCACGCCGCGTGGTCGCACGGCAACGCTGGCGGCCTATCGCCACTTGGGTGTGACACCGCCGAAGTCAGCGGCTGATTTGTTCAACGCGTAATTTGCGCTGGCGGCACGCTCAGGTGCTGGTTTCATCCCGTGGTGCGCCATGGGCCTCGTCAAAGTGCGACACATCGCCCCAGCCTACTAAGCTCAAACCTTGAGGCGTCCAGAGCAAACGGTTGATGGCGGCGTTGCCCAAATGCCAAGTGCGTGGAGCCTCTACCGATTGGTTGGTGGCGAGTCGATAGAGCGCATCCATCACGCCACCGTGTGCAACCAAGACAATTTGTTCTCCCATGTGTTGGCTTGCCAATTCGTCCACGCAACGGCGAATGCGTTCACGCAATTCAGTGAGCGATTCGCCACCCGATGGTGCCCAGTGTGGATCGCGTCCTCGCCACAGCCGACACTCTTCGGGGTGGTGGTTTTCAATCTCAGCCCAAGTTTTGCCTTGCAAGTGGCCGAAGTGGCGTTCTCGCAATTGCAGGTCTGGCGTGACTTGTGTCGGCGTTGCCGTGCGCGCTACCAACCGAGCGGGCGCAGTGGCAATGGCTTGAGCGGTTTCAAACGCACGACGCAAATCGCTGCTGTAGATCGCTTGAATGGGTTCCTCCGACAACGCATGGCCAACGCGCTCGGCCTGCCAACGGCCTGTTTCGTTGAGGTCAATATTCAGATGACCTTGAATGCGTGTGTCCACATTCCATAGGGTTTCCCCGTGGCGAATGGCGAGAATTCTGGTTGATTGCATAGGGGTTTAGTTTAAAGATTCAAAATCATGCAAAATAGCACGATCGTTCTTTTTCTAGCTTCGCCCGTTGCTCATTTGGCATGACCGCTTCTCGTAAAACCATCACATCTGAAAATAAGGCATTGCAAAAAGGCCAACAAACCAAAGCCGCCATTGTGGATGCGGCATTGGGATTGGCAACGCAAATTGGCCTAGAGGGTCTGAGCATTGGCGCACTCGCTGAAGTGGCCCGGATGAGTAAATCAGGTGTCTTTGCGCATTTTGGTTCGCGCGAGGAGTTGCAGATTTCGGTGATTCGCGAATACCACCAACGGTTTGAAGCCGAGGTGTTTTTACCCATCTTGCAAGTCGAGCGCGGTTTGCCTCGGTTAAAGCAGTTGTTTGCCAACTGGACCAAGCGAACCTCAGCTGAGATTGACTCGGGCTGTCTTTACATCAGCGGCGCCGCTGAATTTGACGATCGTCCTGGGCCCGTGCGTGATGCTTTGGCAAGCTCGGTCAAGACTTGGTTAGCAGCCGTGCATCGCACGGTGGTGCAAGCACGTGATGAATGCCATTTGGCAGCGGACACGGATGCCGAGCAAATGGTGTTTGAGTTGCACGGACTCATCTTGGCTTTGCAATACGAAGCACGTTTTTTGCGTTCGTCTAAATCGTTGGCGCGCACGCACCAAGGTTTTGAAAACATCTTGCAGCGCTATGGTGCAAGCGATGCAACACCGGTTAGTAAAACAAGCGCTGCTAAGCGCGCCTCTTCATCCAAAAAGTAAGGAGAACCACCATGCCTAGCTACACCCCACCTCTGCGCGACATGCAATTTGTGCTGCATGAAGTGCTGAACGTGACCGATGACTTGAAACAAATGCCCAAGCATGCCGATATCGATGCTGACACGATTGCGGCAGTGTTGGAAGAGGGCGGTAAATTTGCGTCGGAAGTGATTTTTCCGCTCAACCAAGTGGGTGACCAGCAGGGCTGTGTGCTTAACCGAGATACACACGAGGTCAAAACACCAGATGGTTTTAAAGCCGCATATGACCAATACGTGCAAGGTGGCTGGCCCGCCTTGAGTGCAGACCCCGACTACGGCGGCCAAGGCTTGCCCGTGGTGGTCAACCAGTGTTTTTACGAAATGCTCAACAGCGCCAACCAGGCGTGGACCATGTACCCCGGTCTCACACACGGCGCCTATGAGGCTTTGCATGCGCACGGAACAGATGCCCAAAAAGCGCTGTACTTGCCCAAGCTCACCAGCGGCGAGTGGACCGGCACCATGTGTTTGACCGAGCCACATTGCGGTACCGACTTGGGCCTCTTGCGCACCAAGGCGGAACCACAAGCCGATGGCACATACTGCATCACTGGCAACAAGATCTTCATCAGCGCGGGCGAGCACGACATGGTGAGCAACATCGTGCATTTGGTGTTGGCGCGTTTGCCCGACGCGCCTGCAGGCAGCAAAGGCATCAGCTTGTTTGTGGTGCCCAAATTTCACGTCAATGCGGACGGTAGTCTCGGTGAGCGTAACGGCATTTACTGCGGCGGCTTAGAGCACAAGATGGGCATTCATGGCAACGCCACGTGCCAAATGGTGCTCGAGGGCGCGGTAGGCACGATGGTGGGGCAGCCCAACAAAGGTTTGGCCGCGATGTTTGTGATGATGAATGCCGCACGCGTGGGCGTGGGTATGCAGTCGTTGGGCTTGACGGAAGTGGCATATCAAAACGCGTTGGCTTACGCCAAAGACCGCATCCAGTCGCGCAGCTTGACAGGCGTGAAAGAGCCCAGCAAGCCCGCAGACAGCATTCTGGTTCACCCCGATGTACGTAAGATGCTTCTCACCGCACGGGCCTACGCAGAGGGCGGTCGTGCATTGGCACTGCATTGCGCCATGTTGATTGATCGCGAGTTGAGTCACCCCGATGAAGCTGTGCGAGCCGACTCTGCCGAGCAGGTGGCTTTGCTCACGCCCATCGTCAAGGCCTTCATCACGGACAACGCGTGGACCGCCACGTCGTCATGCATGCAAGTGTTTGGTGGCCATGGGTTTATCCGTGAGTGGGGCATGGAGCAATATGTGCGCGACGCCCGCATCAATATGATTTACGAAGGTACCAACACCATCCAAAGCCTAGACTTGTTGGGCCGCAAGGTGTTGGGTAACCAAGGTGCATCGCTCAAAAAGTTTGGCAAGCTCATCGCCGCTTTGGTGGCTGAGGCCCAAGGTGACGAAGACATGGCCGAGTTCATCAACCCGCTGGCCAAGCTGGGTCAGCAGATGACGCAGTTCACGGGGGAGATTGGCTACAAAGCTCTGGAAAATGCCGACGAAGTCGGTGCAGCTGCGGTGGACTACTTGCGCGTAGCAGGTCATTTGGTGTTTGGTTATTTCTGGGCGCGCATGGCGAAAGTGGCGCTGCAAAAAATTGCAGAGGGCAACCGAGACCCGTTCTACCAAGCCAAGCTGCAAACCGCACGTTTCTACTTTGCTAAGCTCTTCCCTGAAACGGCATCGCTCATGGTCACTGCGCGCGCAGGTTCGGCTGTTCTCATGGAGACAGAAGCCGTGTTTGCCTGAGTTGTTTTCTCAATCAATTGGAGTAAATTCAAACCATGACAAATTCATCTTTTTTCAAATCATGCGCGGCTCTGGTGTTGTGCGTCGCAGGCAACAGCTTTGCACAAATGACGCCCGTGGGTACATGGCACTCGATCGACGATAAAACAGGCGAAGCCAAAGCAGAAATTCAAATTGCTGACAAAGACGGTGCACTCAGCGGGCGCGTGGTCAAGTCGCTGCGCAACGACCCCAACGCCAAAAAGACATGCGAGGACTGCAAAGACGACCGCAAAGGCCAGACCATCATCGGTATGGAAATCATCCGTGGCGTGAAGCCTGATGCATCCGGTGAAAACTTGTGGGCCAGCGGCGGGAAAATTTTGGATCCTGAAAACGGCAAGGAATACACCGTCAAAATGGTGCCGTTAGAGGGCGGTAAAAAACTGCAAGTTCGCGGCTACATCGGCCCGTTTTATCGCACCCAAGGTTGGCTGCGCGCCCAATAACTAGGAAATCTATGTCCGAAATCTTGAGCCACATCGATGCCGGTGTGATGACCCTGACGTTCAATCGCGTTGACAAAAAAAATTCACTCACGGCTGCGATGTACACCGCCTTGGCCGATGCCGTGGAACAGGCTGAGCGCAACTTTGAAGTACGTGTGTTGGTGTTTCAGGGGCATGAGACGGTGTTTTGTGCGGGCAATGACATTGCTGACTTTTTGCACAACCCGCCGTCGTCCCAAGATGCGCCCGTGTTTCGTTTGTTGCGCAACATCGCCGCCTTTCCAAAGCCTGTCTTAGCGGCTGTGGCTGGCCCCGCGGTGGGCATTGGCACCACGTTGTTGTTTCATTGCGATTTGGTTTATGCAGGCGACAACGCCGCCTTTGCCATGCCTTTTGTCAACTTGGGCGTCTGCCCTGAAGCTGCATCGAGTTTGCTCGCACCACAAATAATGGGCTACCACCGTGCGGCGGAGGCGCTGCTGATGGGTGAGCCGTTCATGGCTGAGGCGGCCCTAGAGATCGGTTTGGTCAACCGTGTGTTGCCCCCGACCGAAGTCAACAGCTATGCGCAGGCCCAAGCGCGCAAGTTGGCGGCCAAGCCTTTGTCATCATTGCTGGAAACTAAACGTTTAATGAAAGCAGGTCAGGCAGCTTTGGTGCAAAAACAAATGAATGAAGAAGCGGCTTCGTTTGGTCGCATGCTCACAGAGCCTGCTGCCAAAGAGGCGTTTGGCGCCTTCATGGAGAAGCGTAAACCTGATTTCTCCAAACTTTGAAGACGACTTGGATGACACCGCCCACATCTCCCCCAGTCGTTTTTGAGCCTGAGTATTTAGAGCTTTTTCGTGAAATCTACGAAGAAAAAATCGTCTTCAACCGTTTGCTTGGCCTCAAGATGCTGAGCATCACGCCTGAGGAGGTGGTGGCCCGCATCGATATGCGTCCTGACTTGGTGGGGCACTACGCGTACAACCGAATTCATGGGGGTGTCATCAGCGCGGTGTTGGATGCCATTGGCAGCGCCGCTGTTATGGCGTGCTTGGCAGCGAAGCACATGAAAGAGCCACCTGCTGAGCGCTTAGAACGCTTTGCCAAACTCGGCACGATTGATTTGCGGGTGGACTATTTACGCCCGGGCATTGGTGAACACTTCACCATCCATGCGCACGCATTGCGTGTGGGTACACGCGTCGGCACATCGCGTATGGAGTTTCGTGGGCCAGACGGCACGTTGATGTCTACAGGCACTGGGGCCTACATCGTTTCTTAAGTTCAGTCTTTGGGGATGACGCGTGGCTTGCCGTCTTTGTCGATGGCCACATAGGTAAGGGTGGCTTGCGTCACCGTAACGTATTGGCCTTGTTCGTTCCAGCGCTCGGCAAACACTTCCACGCTCACGGTGATTGACGTGTTGCCTAAGCGCACCACGCGTGAAAAAAAGCTCAAGATGTCGCCCACACGCACGGGCTGCTTGAAGATGAATTCGTTCACCGCCACGGTGGCAAAACGCCCGCGGGCGTGACGCGCCGGCAACACGGCCCCCGCCAAGTCCACTTGTGCCATGACCCAGCCGCCAAAAATATCACCATTCGCATTGCAGTCGGCGGGCATGGGGATGACCTTCAAAACCAACTCTTGGTCAGTGGGGAGATGTTCTGCGTGGGGGCGAGGCGTGTGAGACATGGGCACAATCGATGGGTTATTTATCGGCATTGTGCAACATGCGTCACCACGGTCATTCTTCGATTCCTCTGCCCGACGGGCAAGCCCCCCAATTGCGCGCTGACAGCGACACACTCAAACGCCTGTTCCCCTATTTGTGGCAATACAAGTGGCGCGTGTTCGCAGCTTTGGCGTTCATGGTGGGAGCCAAGCTTGCCAACGTGGGTGTGCCGCTGCTGCTCAAAGAGTTGATCGATGCCATGTCGTTCAAGCCTAACGACCCGATGGCCGTTATTGTGGTTCCGTTGTCCCTATTGTTGGTGTACGGCATATTGCGTTTGTCAGCGTCAGCGTTCACTGAGTTGCGAGAGTTGGTGTTTGCCAAAGCCACGCAAGGTGCGGCTAGGCAAATTGCGTTGGAGACGTTTCAGCATTTGCACGGCCTGAGCTTGCGTTTTCACTTAGAACGCCAAACCGGTGGCATGACCCGTGACATTGAGCGCGGCGTGCGCGGCATTGAGTCGCTCATCTCGTATTCGCTCTACAGCATCGTGCCCACGCTGATTGAAGTAGCACTGGTTTTGAGTATCTTGGCAGTGAAGTTTGACGTATGGTTCGCGGGCATCACAGTGTTGGCGCTGGCTTTGTACATCGTATTCACGGTGAAGGTGACCGAGTGGCGCACGCAGTACCGCCGTCAAGCCAACGAGTTTGATTCCGCAGCACACACCAAAGCGGTGGACTCGTTGCTGAACTACGAAACTGTCAAGTATTTCAACAACGAAGCCTTTGAGGCTGCCCGTTATGACAAAAGCCTAGAGGCTTTGCGTCGCGCACGCTTGAAGGCGCAAACCTCGTTGTCGTTGCTCAACACAGGGCAGCAACTCATCATTGCCGTAGCTTTGGTGGTCATGCTGTGGCGTGCCACGCAAGGTGTGGTCGATGGCCGCATGACCCTGGGCGATTTGGTCATGATCAATGCCTTCATGATTCAGCTCTACATTCCCCTCAATTTTTTGGGTGTGCTCTACCGCGAAATCAAACAAAGCTTGACAGACCTAGACCGCATGTTCACGTTGATGGAGAAAGAGCGCGAAGTGGCGGATGATGCTGGTGCGAAAGACTTGGCCTTGCAAGGCTCTCCCCATGTGCGCTTTGACAATGTGGTGTTTGCCTACGAAGCCACGCGCCCGATTTTGCAAGGCGTGAGCTTTGACATTCCCGCCGGTAAAACTGTGGCTGTGGTGGGCGCGTCGGGCTCGGGCAAGTCCACGCTGGCGCGTTTGTTGTTTCGCTTTTACGACGTGGGTAGCGGCGCCATCACGATTGATGGCCAAGACATTCGCCGTGTCACGCAGCTGAGTGTGCGCAGTGCCATTGGCATCGTCCCGCAAGACACGGTGTTGTTCAACGACACCGTGCGCTACAACATTGCTTATGGCCGTCCTAATGCCTCGGCAGAAGAAGTAGAGCAAGCCGCGAAAGCCGCGCACATTCACGACTTCATTGCGGCTACACCCAAGGGCTACGACACCATGGTGGGCGAGCGAGGCTTGAAGCTCTCGGGCGGTGAAAAGCAACGCGTGGCCATTGCTCGCACTTTGCTCAAAAATCCTCCGATCTTGATTTTTGACGAGGCCACCTCTGCACTAGACAGTGCCAACGAGCGCGCCATTCAAGCCGAACTGCAAAGCGCGGCGCATAACAAAACTGCTTTGGTGATTGCACACCGTTTGTCTACTGTGGTTGATGCGCATGAGATTTTGGTGATGGACGCAGGGCGTATTGTGGAGCGGGGGGCTCATGCGGAGTTGTTGGCGTTGAATGGACGCTATGCGCAGATGTGGGCATTGCAGCAGTCTTCTGAAACTTGACGTCTTTTTCGTTGTTAATTGATGGTGACGCTTGCCATCTTTGTGGCTATGGCGTTGCTTTTGTATGAATAAGCCAAATACAAACCGCCTGAAGTGTTTCGAACAACAACATGCGGGTTGGGGTAGGCAGATGCGGCGCCATTCGTCGAAAAGCGATGTAAGCCGCGTCTGCCTACCCCAACTCGCATCTCCGAGGATCGAAGATAAAGACACAAACAAAAAGGGCCTCTCGTCAAACGAGAAGCCCTTGAACAGAAGCAGCGAAGTGTTTACTTCACGCCAGCCGCTGCCTTCAATGCAGCAGCCTTGTCTGTACGCTCCCACGTAAATTCTGGCTCTTCACGGCCGAAGTGACCATAAGCCGCTGTTTTGCTGTAGATGGGGCGCAGCAAGTCGAGCATTTGGATGATGCCTTTGGGGCGCAGGTCAAAGTGCTCGGCCACCAAAGCTGACAACTTGTCGTCTGACACTACGCCAGTGCCCATGGTGTTCACCGTGATGTTCATGGGGCGTGCCACGCCAATGGCGTAGGCCACTTGCACTTGGCATTGCTTGGCCAAGCCAGCGGCCACGATGTTTTTAGCCACGTAGCGCGCAGCGTAAGCAGCAGAGCGGTCGACCTTGGATGGGTCTTTGCCTGAGAACGCGCCACCGCCGTGAGGGCAGGCACCGCCGTAGGTGTCCACAATGATTTTGCGACCGGTCAAACCGCAGTCGCCTTGTGGGCCTCCGATGACGAAACGGCCAGTGGGGTTGATCAAGTACTTGGTGTCTTGCAACCACTCTTTGGGTAACACGGGCTTGATGATTTCTTCGATGATGGCTTCGTTGAAGCTGGCCTTCATCTTGGTGGCTGACTCACTTTGGTCAGGGCTGTGTTGGGTCGACAACACCACGGTGTCGATGCTGTGTGGCTTGCCGTCCACATAGCGCATGGTCACTTGGCTCTTGGCATCAGGACGTAAGAAAGGCAAGCGGCCATCTTTTCGCAACTGCGCTTGGCGCTCGACCAAACGGTGTGCGTAGTAAATGGGAGCTGGCATCAACTCGGGTGTTTCGCTGCAAGCGTAGCCAAACATCAGGCCTTGGTCACCTGCGCCGATGTTGAGGTGGTCGTCAGACGCGTGATCTACGCCTTGGGCGATGTCGTTGGATTGCTTGTCGTAACAAACCATCACAGCGCAACCTTTGTAGTCGATGCCGTAGTCGGTGTTGTCGTAGCCGATGCGCTTGAT
>JACCDV010764928.1_pt1 | contig 19491 bp, 18 predicted proteins | sample 7446131 | NCBI WGS metagenome assembly JACCDV01 (sample SAMN15323448, study PRJNA562643) | freshwater metagenome | isolation source: river surface water | place: USA:Blue River Watershed | collected 2017-08-17 | reverse complement strand
CGGCCGTGGAAAGGCTTAAGCCCGTTTGGCGAAAAAGTGGTCGCCGAGATGAACCGCTTAGGCATCATGATCGACATTTCGCACGTGTCCGACAAAGCCTTTTACAAAGTGATTGAGCTGACCAAAGCCCCCGTGATCGCGTCGCACTCCAGTTTGCGCGCCTATGTGCCGGGGTTTGAACGCAACATGGACGACGAAATGATTAAAGCGCTGGCGAAAAACGGCGGCGTGATTCAAATCAACTTCGGCTCGTCGTTTGTGGTGTCGCAAGCCAACCAGTGGGGCTTGCAGTTTAAAGCCGCCGCCAAAGCGGCGGGTAAGTCCAGTGATGACAAAGCCTTTGAAGAGGAATACAAGAAAAAGCATCCGTACCCCTTTGCCAACGTGGATACGATCATTCAGCACATTAACCATGTGCGGGATTTAGTCGGTATTGACCATGTCGGCATCGGCTCGGACTACGATGGCGTCGGTGATTCGTTGCCAGACGGGCTAAAAGACGTGTCGACCTATCCAAACCTGATTGAAGGCTTGTTAAAAGCGGGCTATAGCGAAGCGGACATTGTGAAAATCATGTCGGGCAATTTGCTGCGGGTGTTAAAGCAAGTGGAACAAACCGCTCAAACCCTGCAAAAATAAGTCGTCCACGCACTGAGTGAATACATGGGCCTTGGCATCTTGCTTTGGCCCCTTGTGTTAACGCCTTACGACTGCTGGTAAATTTCCAGTGGCTGGCCGTCTGGGTCTTGAAAGAAGGTGTAGGCGCGCTGGGTGTAAGGGTCGATGCGGATCTCTTCACAGGCGATACCTTTGCCGTGCAGCCATGCCACGCTGGCGGCGACGTCCGTGACGGCAAAACACAGATGACGTAACCCTTGAGCTTCAGGCCGACTTGGCCTTGCAGGCGCGTTTGGAAAGCTAAACACTTCCAGCTGACTGCCATCGGGCAGTTGTAAATCTAATTTCCAGCTATCGCGCTCGGCGCGGTAATGCTCGGCGATGATCGGTAACTCTAAAAGCTCATGGTAAAACTGTTTGGCGATGGCATAGTCACTGCAAATAATGGCGACGTGATGAATGGCATTTAGCATAGGCTTCTCTTAGCAACAACGGTTCAGCAGGCTAGTGTACGGATTTATTGCGCGACAGGCACGCGCATGCCAGGGTACCGGCGATAAAAGTCTTGTAATGCGGGCTGATGTTGGCGTTGTTGCCAGGCCTTGTCCCAGTGTTGCTTTAACGCTCGCCCCCGTTCGCTTGGCGCAAAGCCAAAAAAAATCGGTTCCACCGCGATGGGATACTGCGTCATCTGCTGTTCTAGCAAGGCTTGAATGGCAGGCGTATTCAGGTCGCCTTCTTCGGATAAAAACACATCCAGTCGTTGGTTTTTCACCAGTTGTACGCCCTGTTCCGCCGAGATGGTTTCATAACCAGACGCGGTTAAGCCCAGCACTTTGCCGTAGTTGTAGCCGATGCGCCAACTAAGCCGAAACTTATTCAAGTCAGGCTGGTTGAGCGGTAGTTTGACTGGGCCATCGCTGCGATACACCGCAATGATGCGGTCGGTGTCGATCGGCTGCGTTGAACGCAACAATAAGCTTGAGTCTTTGGCAGTGACGGCAAATACCACATCCGCTTGCTGCCGCTCTACCGCCGCGATGGAGCGTTGGAATGGCATCAGTTGAACATGCAGCGGCGCTGTGGGCTCAAGCACTATGTTTAGCAGCTCGAAATAGGCACCTTGACCATCGGCACTGGTGTAACCGGGCCAATGCTCAGTGGCGACGCGAATAGGTTGAGATGGTGGCGTGCTGGCTTGGGTGGCCCACAATGCGGCACAAAGCAGCAAACTAAGGACAGTCCAGCACACGGTGTTTACGGTCATCAGCGCCTCCCTGCTTGTTGCTTCATTTATTGAAAGTAGCAGGAAAGCAAGGGCGGCGCGAATCACAACGCTCGGCTGGGAGTTTTAGGGAGCAATGCGCTGATTGGTTGCCGGAAGGTCAGAGTGCTTTAACCAGGGTAAGGCGGTTGCCGCGCGATATTGAAAGTTCTGATACGAGTAGCCAAACAAATCGGCAATGCTACTTGCCACTTGGCTTTGCAAAAATTCGGTATCACTTTTGATTAATCCTGCGGCCGGGATCTGGGCACCCACCGCAGCCAGCCAGATTTGTTCCGAACCATGCGCATCTGACGTGCTGAGTTGGCTGACAAAACTAGGCAAGGCGCGGCTGGAACCATGACGAGCCCAAGTCGCCGCGCTCTCACCGCGGCCGTGATCGGTGGTGACAATCAGCGTGGTTTGATCGCGATAAAACGGGTCGGCTTGTAAGGTGTGCCAAATTTCAGCCAAGTATTGATCGGCGCGTTGCAGTGCTTGGATATACCGCGAGTAATCGCCGGCATGGGCAAAATCATCAGGCTCACCAAGGGCCACATACAACAAACGTGGTTTTTTGGTTTTTAAATATTCCAGCGCAAATTGGCTGGTGAAGATATCCAGCCGAACAGATTGCCAAGGGCTGGGCGTTTGCCGCTGCATTTGGTTCAGTAACTGCATTTTATCGCTCAGCGGACCGATTAATTGTTCGGTTAGCGGCATAAAGCCGGCATTCACCGGTAGCTGGCTGCGCGTGGTGTTTAAAATGTAAGGTAATAGTTCCCAAGAACCAAAGGCCGCAATCTTGCCTTGTAACTCGGGTTGTTGGTTCAACCATTCCAGCACGCTGACGTTTGGGTTGGGGCGTTTGCTATTGTCGGTGATGGTCGGGTCGGCATAGCCGGTCAGCAATTCTTGATAACCTGGATAGGACACTGCGTACGGATTACTAACCCGCATCCGTGAATCATGCCGGCGATCTCCCATCACCACCCCTTGTTTGGCCATCACCTGGTGAAAAAATGGCATCAGCTGGGCGGCGGTCTTCATCGACTTGGGCGATAGGCTGGGGTCTTCGCCACCAAAGACTTCTTGCCAGCGCACGCCATCGATGGTGACTAACACAACTTTAGGGGTAGGTTTTTGGGGACCATCTGAGGGGGTCTGTGCGACGGCGTGAGAGGGGCATCCGGCGACAACCATCAGCGTCAGTAGAGCTTGGGCGTGGCGGGATGGGCGGTTTAACCAGCGTAAGATCCTTTGCAGCATACGAACCTCCGTCAACCAAATTGCCAGCTAGTCTAAGCCTCGCACGTGACAGCGCCGTGTGAAAGCCATGGCAACTTGATGACAATATCTGACAGGAGCAGCGCTTAGCTTAACGGTTGATTTTTGTTAACTGATTGCTGGATTTCTCCTTGCTGCTATTAACAATTCAGCCTATGCTGCAGAAATATAAGGAAGTTTTTTACCCATCTCGCCAGCGCAATCGCACAAGGAGTTCATCATGGCAGGCCATACTATTGCATTACATCGCGTGATCCGTTGTCCTGCAGAGCGCATTTATCGCGCCTTTCTGAATCCACAAGCGCTAAGCAAATGGTTACCACCGCATGGCTTTACCTGCGCCGTACACGAACTCAACGCGGTTGAGGGCGGCCAGTTTCGGATGAGTTTCACCAATTTTAGTACCGCACAAAGCCACAGTTTTGGTGGCACCTACCTTGAACTCAAGCCAAACGAATCGATCCGGTATACCGATGTGTTTGATGACCCATCGTTATCAGGCACCATGTTCACCACCATCAAATTGCATCAAGTCAGTTGCGGTACCGACGTGCACATTGAACAAGCGGGCATTCCGCTGCAAATTCCGGCAGAAAGTTGTTATCTCGGCTGGCAAGAGTCGCTGGCGCTGTTGGCCATGCTGGTCGAAGCCGAAATCCCGGCCTCGTAAACAGAGTTGCGCTATAAGGCGGGAAGTTCCCGCCTTATGTTTGTCAATTAATGATGGGGTGGGTTGAGACACCCCTCGGTTGCCGCGCCTTGCCGACGCAGTGTGGTTTTGCTGCCGTTTTGTTCTTTGATCACAATGGTGTCGGCGCTGATACTGACAATTGGGTTGGCATCGGCAAAGGGGTCAACGCTGTCTTTTTCGAACCATACCAACTTGTCCTGCCAGACACCCCAATACCCTTGGTACTCGCGGACGCTGTGGCCGGATGTATCACGCACAGTATAACGACCATTGGCGGCGAACTGCGTGATGTAGCTGGACTGGCTCATCAATTCGTTGTGTTGCGACCAAGTACCGACCAACCGGCAATCGAGGGTGGGCAGCGGTTCCAGCGGAATACAGCCGGCTAATTGCGCCGGCCAGCTTGCTGCGTCATCACTGGTCGCTAACCGATGTTGTAATTGGCTGATACAGGTTTCACTGAGTGGATTGATTTCCCCTGTGCTGGCCACGTGGTTAAGTTTTTGGCCATAGCCGCTGGCCAGACACACCACGACCGTCAAACGGATCGCCCATTGCAGCCGCCTGCTTGGTTCATCTCCTTGAGTCTGCCGGCGGTAGAGAATAACCAACAGCAGCAACACGCCCACACTTGGATAAAACAGCGGCGTCACTACCACCAGCAAGTTTTTCCATGAACTGGCGCCCGTTGTTGTAGTGTCAGGCGCTACAGCGGTCGATGGAGTTGAAACTTGCGCCGGCGTGGTTGGCGTGGATAAGGAACTGGCAGGCGTTTCAAGCGTGGTGACCCCTTGGCAGCTGGCACTGAACCATTGCTGATACTCGCCACGCCACCAGCTGTGATTGCCAAGTAGCAGCACCGTATTATCCGGGCGTTTAGCAAACACAGCGTTGTTGACCGGGTAACTTTGCGGCAGCGTTGTGACTTGGCCGTTTTTCGGATCAAACAGCACCCATTGTTGTTGATTGTTATGTAAACCGAGCCAGCAGCCATCCGACAATTCAACGGCACTTCGCCCCATTTCAGTATCCATAAAAATATAGGCCCACTGCTGTTTAGCGGCTGACCACTGCCATTTGGGCACGCGACTGCTTTGGTTTTTTTCGATAAATTTCGCGCCCAGCGCATTGGCCGCGAGTGACGCCCCGCTGCCGGTATCGCCGAGCGACAGCAGCGGCACCGCCAATTTGACGGCAACACCAGTGACTAATTCGCCATTGTGTTGATAGGGTACTTGCGCTTGCCAGGTGGCTGTAGACAAGTCGAACAGCTGCGCTTGTTGACTATTGACCATCAACGCCGGCCGGCCATCATCTGTCGCCGCCAGGGCAAATTCACTGCTGTCGGTCACCGCAAAGCTGCCACAGGCTTGCCACGTCGGGTTACGCGGGGTGGCGGTGCGATAACAACGTAGCTCGGTTTGATTGGTGTTAGCCACAAAGGCCTGAAGGACCAGCAGCACTTGCTGGTCGGGCAATTCTAACCACTGCACTGCTGCAGCCAGTCGCTCGTTCGGCGCGGCGATGGTGTGCCACTGTTGGCTGTCACTGTGCCAGAGTTGCAAGCGCAGCTGATTTTGACTGTGCTGCAGGGCTTGCCAGACATCACCGTTTTGCAAGGCCAACAAGCTGCTCCCCGTTTGCTGCAGGATGGGTAACGGCAACTCGTTATTCAGTAGCCATTGCCGCTGCGGTTGCGGTGTTACAGGTGTTGCTGTCGACGCGGATGTTGTCGACGTGGACAGGCTGGTGACTGCTGGCGCATCAGCACTATTCACGAGTACTTCAGAACTGGGTGGTGCGACGAGTGTCTCAGATGCGGATAATTTAGCGCTGTAGCTGTCGCTAAAACTGACTGCATACAACGCATCTTGCCCGCCGAGCCAATCGACCGTCGCTTCGGTCGCAGGCAGTTGCTGCCAGCGTTGGCTATTGGCGGACAGATAATAATCCGACACGAGCACAGCACCATTGGCCAGCGCATGCCAATCAATCAGGCCGAACAGCTGGCTCTCACGCCAAATATCTTCCGGGTGCACCGGCAGCCATTCAAAGGTGAAATCCTGCTGATGCCAGCGTAAGAGGGTCGGAGCTGGCTCGCCACCATAGGCCGCTTGCTTAAATAACAAATCGCCATTGGCTAGCGCTAACGGCGCTGGGGTTTGATCGAAGTTAAAGGCTAAGGGGCGCAACGCTGGGGTGGCTGAGGTGCTTGACTTAGTGGTCGCAGCACGCAGCACAGGTGGCAGCTGTTCAATGCGTTGCTGAGTAATATGCCAAAGCCAGATATGGTCGTTGCTATAACCACCATCTTGCCAACCGTAAGTTACATCGTCTGCAAATTCGGGGCAGAGTTGGTCTTGTAAGAGGGCTGCGGGAGGGGCTTCCTCGGCGTTTTCTTCTACTTGTGCGCTGTCGCCAAGCGAAGCGCTATTTTCTAACGGAGCGTTATTGTCCAGCGGAGCGCTCTGTTCTTGCGCATTAGCTGCTGCGGCAATCGCTTGTCGAAGCGCAGCGGCACAGCTGGGCTCTGCGAGATACGTGGCCCATGTACCGCCCACCAAGGCGACAGAACCATCATTCCGAAGTAACCAATGCGCGCCATACGGCAGCGGTGTGGTGGGGGGCAGCAAGGGGTCGTTGGATTGGCTGCTGGCAGGCGCTTGATAGTGTTGTATTTGCTCGGTGGCAGGGTCAAAGCGCAGCGCGCGGAATTTGGTGTATTGTTGATGATTGTGATCGCTACTGACCACAAACAACACGCTGCCGTCGCGTTGCAGTTTGGCTTCGACCCGTTCATTGTCGCTAAATGCAAGATGGGGGAGCGTCTGCCACCTCATGGTTTCAGGGTCAAATAACTCGGCGCTGTGCGCTGTTGGCTGTTGACCGCTGTGCAGACTGTCGCTGATGCCGCCATACAGCAGCACCCGACCGTCATTGAGCCGCACGGCCTCACTGCTAAGGTGCGCGGCTTGGGTCGGCGCTGTGGTTTGCCAACGCCCAGTGCGTGGGTCAACAATTTCGCTGAAGGTGGTGGCAATTGGGATGCCTGTCATGCCGCCACCTACCACCAACAGGCGGCCATCACGCAGTTCGATGTTGGTACTGCCAACGTGAGAGAAATTGCGGTTGCCTCGCGGGTACAAACTGCCACTTAGGGGTTCGGCGGGCAATTCAGCGTCGGGCAGCGTCAGTTGATAGGCGCCATGCATAGTGGCCAGCAACCAATGACCATCTGCTTGCGCATGCACCGACCAATTGGCTTGTTGGTTTGGCACGGCTTGTGAGTGCACCAATTGCCATTGCTCGCCAGTCCAGCGCATTAACAATGGGTTCGGTTTAAAGTTTGCGGTATAGCCGCCAGAGAACAACACGTCGCCATGAAGGTTTTGCGCCAGCTGACCAGCGGCGACAGGCACCATCAGCGGCGCTTGGGTCTCGAAACCTTGTGTCAGGTCGCGCAATAACAACGTCTGCAATAGCGGTGCGTTGTGGTCGTTACGGCCACCGGCGATCAGCAGACCAAAGGTCGTTTGTAATGCGGCATGGTCAAACACTGCCTGTGGTAGCGTGGGCCCTGGCCGCCACTGCGCATCGCCTAAGCGATACAACCAGCTGTCTTGCAAAGGTTTGAGATCCGCACCAAGGCCACCGGCAACTAGGATCTGACCATCCGGCAAGCGAGTCGCGCTGTGCAGCGCCCGCGCGACCGGCAGTGGAGGCAGTTGTTGCACTTGGTCGCCTTGCCATAACTCGACACTGCTCAGTATGCTGAGTTGCAGCGACTGCCCGTCCAGTGGGCGTTGCATCACCGGATCAAGACCGCCAATCATCATCACGCTGTCATCCGGCAGCGCTGTGGCGGTGTGTAGCAGTCGTGCTTGGTGTAACTGCCCGACGGCTTGCCAGTGCGGTTGCTGTTGGCTGTCATAGAGCCACAACTGGGTGAAGCCTTGGTGGTGGTCATTATCCGCTGGGCAAATGCCGCCAGATTTTAACAAACGACCTTGGCTAAGCGCCGTGACTTGCTGGCGGCTTGGTGATGCCACAAATATTGTATTGCTGCAGGTTGCCGGTGCCTCAAGTTCTAGCAAGGGCTGCCCGATGCCCAACAACACAGCGCGGTGTTCCGGTTGGCCTAATTGATACCAAAGATCGTCGACCGACCAAGCTGGCGGCCGGTCAGCACTGTAGATACGGTTATCCGTCAGCGGGATGAGTTGACCACCACCGCGATTGATCCAGCTGTGTAGTGGCGTGAGGGTTTCACTGCTAAACCCTATAGGGGTCAGCAGCAGTAAACACAGCATCAACAAGGCGACACGCATCGGCCATTCCTTCTGCAAAAGATGTGGATATGCTAATTCAGTCATCCGAAGGCGACCATTAGTAAAATAGGTACAAATCGATGGTCGTACCTAAAACACCATTAACCGCAGAAGCGAACATTGTCGATTTTTTATGATATGGTGGAAGTTTTTCCGTCTTGAGATTTCCAGATGTCTAGCGACTTTAGCTTCCAGCAGGCCTTCGAGGCTTTTTCCAGCGCGCTTGCCAGCGTGGTGTTTTATTCCTTCAATGTCGACGGCGTCGCCGTGCCGGTAACAGTGCTGTGGCTGATCAGTGGTGGTATTTGTTTTACCTTGTACTTGGGTTTTATCAACTTACGGGGTTTTCGCCATGCGGTGCGCGTGGTGCGTGGTGACTTTGCCAAAAAGCAGGATGCCGGTGAAATTAGCCAGTTCCAAGCCTTGTCGGCAGCGCTGTCGGGTACGGTCGGTACCGGTAATATCGCCGGGGTGGCGGTGGCGATTAGTTTAGGCGGCCCTGGCGCGACCTTTTGGATGATAGTCGCCGGCTTTTTGGGCATGACCACCAAGTTTGTTGAATGTACCTTGGCGGTGAAGTACCGCAAAATTCTGCCGGATGGCAGCACGGCCGGCGGCCCGATGTATTACATCAAAGCGGCGCTGGATAAATACAACTTGCCACGGCTTGGCACTGTGCTGGCGGGCTTTTTTGCTATTGCGTGCGTGTTTGGCTCAGCGGGTTTTGTTCATGTCAATCAAGGCTTTGTGCAGGTAAAAACCGTTACGGGTTTTGATAACGCTTGGGCCTTTGGCATCATCTACGCCGCGCTGGTTGGCTTGGTGATTATCGGCGGCATTAAAAGCATCGCCCGTGTGACCGAAAAGCTAGTGCCCTTGATGTGCGCCGTGTATTTAACGGGTGCTTTGATCATCATCGGCATGCATTTTACTGAAATTCCGGCCGCGCTTTGGACTATCGTCAAAGGCGCTTTTGCACCAGAAGCAGCCTACGGCGGCTTTATCGGCGTGCTGATCCAAGGCTTTCGCCGCGCGACCTATTCCAACGAAGCCGGGATTGGTTCATCGCCAATTGCCCACTCCGCGGCGCGCACCAACGAGCCGGTGTCGGAAGGTTTTGTCGGCTTGCTCGAGCCTTTTATCGACACCGTGGTGATCTGCACCATTTCCGCCTTACTGATTATTCTGACCGGCGCCTACCTGCAAACCGGCCTCGATGGCGTGCAGATCTCCAGTTACGCCTTTGCCACTGTGTTTGAGTGGTTCCCGTGGGTGCTGATGGTGGCGCTGCTGCTGTTTGGCTATTCGACAGTGGTGAGCTGGGCCTATTATGGCCAAAAAGCCTGGAGTTATTTGTTTGGCGAAAACAGCCTCGCCCGCAACAGCTACAAGGTGCTGATTGTCTGTGTGGTGGCGATGGGCGCTGTGCCAAACATCATGGCGGTGTTTGATTTTATTGACTCAATGATTTTCTTAATGGCGGTGCCCAACGTGCTGGCGCTGTTTTTGTTAGTGCCAGAAGTACGCCGCGACTTGAAAGTGTACTGGCAAAAGGTGCAAGCCAAGCAGTTGTAACGGCACCAGTGGTCAACGAAAAAGGCTCTACGGAGCCTTTTGTTGTTTGAAGTGGCGCCGACCATACACAACCGATAGATCGGCATGGCAACGCCAGAGCGTGTCGGATTAACGTGCGGCCGCCATTAGCTGGTCGACCGTCACTAGGCGGTAACCTTTGGCTTTGAGGCCTTCAATCATGCCTGGCAAGGCGGCGAGTGTGTTGTCGCGGTCATGCAGCAGCACAATGGAGCCGGGTTTGACCTTGTTCAGCACGGTTTGCACCATGATATCCGGCGCCGTGCCTTGGTAATCGTGCGGGTTCACATCCCACAGAATATGCGCTTGGCCGCGCCAAGCCAGTTGCAGTGGCAACAGTAGGCGTTTTTTGCCCATCGGCGCCCGGAAATGAATATCGCCTTGGTAGCCGCTTTGACGGATCAACGCATCGGTATCGCTAAGTTCCCAGCCATAACGCTGCCAGTCTTCGTCATCCATCGCCAAATGCTGAAAACTGTGATTGGCCAGCTGATGGCCGCTTTGCCACAGTTGTTGGGTGAGCGCGGGGTATTTTTTGATTTGCCGACCGACCAAAAAGAAGGTGGCTTTGACTTGGTAACGATTGAGCGTAGCCAGAATATCTTGGGTCACTTTGCCGCGCGGGCCGTCGTCGAACGTCAGCGCGACCAGCTTTTCGGACGTCTCAACGCGGTCGACGCGTTCGCCAATCCATTGAAAACGATTAGTTTGCGATGCGAGGGTCAGCCAACGAAAACCAAGGTACAGCAACAGTGCAGTCAGTACAGTGACCAGCATCCAGCGTGCAACAGATGGCAGACGTTGGCTTGGCATCAATTATTTCGCCAAATAGGCGTATGCCGTGGTGAACGCCGGCTCTTGGAAACCTTTTAAACCGGTTTCTTTAAAATCGATCGGCACCGGAAAACGTGACAGTTTTTCTTTTAAAATGGTGTTGCTGACGACGACAGTGTCGACATCGGCGATCAGCTGCAGCGCCGCTTCGATTTTAAAACCGATCGCAGAGCCGGCAAACTTGCCTTTTTGTGCCCGCTCGCGGATCACGAAACTATCGATTTTGTAGTCTTGTGCCAGCTTGGCCAGGCTAAATTGAAACTTACGGAAGGCTTCTTGATCTTGGTCGTGTACCAGCTGGAAGCGCGATTGGCGGCAATCCGGCAGCGAAAATAGACCTTCATTTAATTCCATCAAACATAAAATCGCTTCACTGCCTTTGATTTCCACGCCACATACGCGCATAACCGACCTCGATAAAGTTGGGGCGGCCACGCCACCCTTCAGAAAATATACAGCCGGCTATTATGCCACGGCTAAGGATATGGCCAAAGGGATTCTTTTGGCGAACCGGGCGACCGTGGGTGACGTTATTGCCAATAAAACGGGGGTTGCAATACGTAAGACCTTGTCGTGGCTCATTACTTCTGTTTGCCTGACCGTTTTAAAACCCAAAGAAAAAGCGCCTTAGCGGCGCTTTTCACGGAGTACAACTTAATGCGGCTGCGACGAGTCGCTTTGCTTGGCGTGCTGTCGCTCTTGCTCGGGGTCGAAGGTGCTGACGGATAAGGTTTTACACAGATGCCACTGCGCTTGCACTTCCTCAGCAAGCGCGACAAAAAAGGCACGCATGTTACTCAGTTGGCTTGGCAGGATACTGTCATTTGCTTTCATCATCATGGCCTCCTCGGTAGGACTTACAGTCTTTGCTATAACTCCGCGTTGAGTTTTTCCAAATTATGGGTGGTGATGGCATCAGCCTTGAGTTTCACCGCCATTTCGAAATCCGCCAACGTGCCTTGGGTATCGTGCTGTATGGCTTTTTGCACGCCTCGGTTGGTGTAGGCATACGCTTTGAGCGCACGGCCATCATCGGTGCCGAGTGTGCTTGCAGCGTACTTGGCTTGCATGACCGCCTGATGACAGATCTGCTCGGCGCTTTGTGAGGTTGGTGTGATGGCTTGTTTGGTTAACGAGACGCAGCCGTTGATCCGCTCGGCGACGGTTGCGGCGCGTTCAGGGCTTTGCATCGAGCTCGTCGGCAAGGTGTCGGCTAATACCACCATTTTGTAACCGCTGGCCTGACTGGCAAAAGGGCTCAGCCACAGGGCGCATGGCAGGATCACGCCGGTTGCCAATTTGGTCAGGTTTGTTTTTGCTGTCAGTTTCATCGCTATTCTCCTGGTTGAGACACAGCATCAGAGCGCGGGGATGCAGCGCTTGTTGTGTCTGTATGCACTGTAGCGTTGTGCCGGTTTTACTGACAAACGAGAAAAATCGGAGCGATGGCTGAAGCCGTTTCATCTATCACCAAGCACTTGGTAAGGCTTGGGTTTTTGGCTACAGCGCTGGCAAGGCGGCAAAAAAAATCGCGCCAGTGGGCGCGATCTTGTGAACTGAAAACAGCGTTAGCCGCCAATACTGTATGCCACTGCGGGTTCGCTCAGCGCCTCATCTTGAAAACGCGCCAGCACCCAATCAATCAGCAGTTGGATCTCAGGTCGGTGCTCGGCACTTTCATGTTGCACCAGGTAATAATAATCGCGGGTACGCAGTTCATCGTCGAACAAGCGCACTAGGCTGCCGCTTTCAAACCAAGCATTACTGATCGGCAGCGGGATCAACGCCACACCTAACCCCTGTTGGGCCGCTCGCGCCACGCTAAACATGCTGTCGAGCTGGATAATTTGCCGTGGCCGGAAATCGTCAAAACCAGCTTGGTCAGCCCACTGATGCCAACACCAAGGCCGCGCTTGATGCACAATCAAGGGCACTTGCTCCAGTGGGCATTGTTCGTCTTCGGTTTGCAGTTTTTCGTACCATTCGGGGTTACACGCCGGCACATAACTGATCGGAAACAGCTGAAAACTGCTTTTATCGGTCGGCCGACTGCTCGCCAGCACAATTTGTAAATCGGTATGGCGGCCTTGTTCGGCGCGGCTTTTGACTGTTTCTAGCTGCAAATTGATGTCGGGGTACAGTTCAGACCAACCGACCAGTCTCGGCACGAAAAACTCACTGGCAAAAAACTCCGGCAAGGTGATCGAGACTTTTTGCTCGCGCTTTTTTTGGCAAAACTCCTGCACCGTGCTTTCTAAGCTTTGCAGCAGAGGTTTGACCGATTGGTAAAAACGCTGACCTTCGCGGCTGAGCACCACGGCGCGAGTTTGCCGTTCAAACAAGGTAAAGCCGAGGCGGTCTTCCAGCTGTTTGATTTGATGACTGACCGCCGACGGCGTTAGATACAACTGACGCGCGGTGTCTTTAAAACTTAAACATTCGGCCGCTACGCAAAAACATCGCAGGCCTCGAAGCGGGGTATGCACTGCCATCGCTAGATACTCCTGTTGCAAAAACAGGGTAATGCAAGGGCTGTGCAAATATTTAAGTTATTGATTTACATATAGTTCAATAAAATTCACTCAAGGTAAACGCTTTCATTTGGACCAATCTTGCACTGGTTTGGTGCATGGCGTGTCACGTTGGCGCGTGAGGCACATGACCCGTGGTGCTGACCCGTGCTGCCGCATGACCAGCTCTCACTGAACGCCCAGCTAGCGCCTTAAACCCGCAATAGCTGCTGGCCGACGCCGTGCTAAAAAATTGATTGCTCAGTTAAATCGGTCAACCGAGCCAAAGCATAGGTGCCAAGTGCGGAGTTATGGCTGGCATCAAGGCCTGGCGACCACACCGCTACCGCCGCTTCGCCCGGAATAATTGCGATAATGCCGCCACCGACGCCACTTTTAGCGGGTAACCCCACTCGATAGGCAAATTCGCCGGCGGCATCGTAGGTGCCGCACGTCAGCATCACCGCATTGATGCGTTTGGCGCTGCTGGCGTCCAGTAACTGCTCGCCGCTCCACGGGATCACCCCATGATTGGCCAAAAAGCTACCGGCGCGGGCCAGTTCTTCGCAGGTCACTGTGATGGAGCACTGCCGACAATAACTGCGCACCACGCGCGAGACCGGGTTGTGCATATTGCCAAAGTCTTTGATCAGGTGGGCAATGGCGAAGTTGCGATGGGCGGTGGATAACTCAGAGTCGGCCACTTTGAAGTCAAAATCGACGGTTTTGGAGTCGGTCAGCTGGCGCATAAACTGCACCAAAGCGATTTCGCTATCGACAAAACGACTGGCCAAAATATCGGTGATCACCAGCGCGCCCGCGTTGATAAAGGGGTTGCGCGGTACACCGCGTTCGTATTCCAGCTGTACCAAGGAATTAAAAGCACTGCCGGAGGGCTCTTTGCCAAGGCGTTGCCAGACGGCGTGGCCTTCGCGGGTGTACGCCAGCGCCAATGCAAACAACTTGGTGACGCTTTGCGCCGAAAAGCGCGTTTGCGCATCGCCAATGCTAAATAACTGGCCATCGAGCGTATAAATCGCCATGCCGAATTGCTCAATGGGCACCTTGGCCAGTTCAGGGATGTAGCTGGCAACTTGACCTTCGCCGAGGCGCGGCAGCACTTCGGCATAGATGGTTTGTAAAATGGATTGATAATCAGGGCGTTGGCTGGCCATTGGCAGCTCCAGTCACCAAACATCTGCCAAGCCTGCGCTAATGTGGTGCAAGGTGCAAGCCGGCGCAGGCTGGTCGGCGCAGCCGCGCTGAATTAGACGGCTGTCGTGAGCAGCAGCCGTGGCCATTGCGCCTGTCCATACAATAACCCTACCGTAATGCCCAATACCGCTAAAGCGCGTGCTTTGCGAAGCCAATGCGCGCGGCTGATGGCTAAAAAACTAGTGGATGTCGGCATAGCATGTCTCCTTGTTGGCAGATGGTGTCAGTCTACTGTGTATTCACATTCGGAAAAGCGATTAAAAGCGATGGCGATGCTTGAAAAAAACGATGCATAGCGTGCCAAGCTCACTAAAACGCAGCGCTAGGCAAAACTTGGTTGGCCTTTGCCACGCAGCACGGTAGCATCGACGGTTTGTGTGATCGACGCTTGGCGCATGCACATGTGCCCTCAGATGTGGCCAAAGTGGCGCACGGTGCTGTGCCCAGAACCGTGCCCATAACTGTGCACAGAGCTACGCAGGCACAGGCGAGGCATCTGTGGCTTGAGGGTTCTGATTTGTGTTGCAGGCCGATGGCGTCGTCTGAGGCCCTGCTCAAACCAACGCGCCAGCGCCGATTGCAGCTGTATGGAGAGGCATTATGTTAGAAAAACTGTTTCATCTAAAAGACCATGGCACCACGGTCAAACGCGAACTGATCGCGGGCCTGACCACCTTTGTCACCATGGCGTACATCATTTTCGTCAACCCAGCCATGTTGGCTGAAGCGGGCATGGACCATGGCGCGGTGTTTGTCGCCACCTGTTTAGCGGCGGCGATTGGCTCGATGTTGATGGGCTTGCTGGCCAATTACCCGATTGCGCTGGCGCCTGGCATGGGCCTGAATGCCTTTTTCACCTACGGCGTGGTGCTGGGGATGGGGCACAGCTGGCAAACGGCGCTGGGCGCTGTGTTTATCGGCGGTGTGCTGTTTTTGTTATTAAGCCTGTTTAAGGTGCGCGAATGGGTGATCAATGCCATTCCTCGCACGCTCAAACTCGGCATCGCCACCGGCATCGGCGCATTTTTGGCGATGATCGCGCTGAAAAATGCCGGCATTATTGTGGCGCACCCAGCAACCTTAGTCACGCTGGGCGATTTAACCAGCGCCACGCCACTGCTCAGTATCGTCGGCTTTTTCTTAATCGCCGCCGCTAGCTCTCGTGGTTGGCACGCGGCGGTGTTAGTCGTGGTGCTGCTGTTAACAGTTGTCGGTTTAATCCGAGGCGACGTCAGTTACCAAGGTTTAGTGGCGATGCCGCCGTCGATCGCGCCGACCTTTTTGCAAATGGATTTAAAAGCCGCCGTTGATTTGTCGTTGGTCAGCGTGATTTTTGCCTTTTTGTTTGTCGATTTGTTTGATAACTCCGGCACCTTGTTGGCCGTCACCCAAAAAGCTGGCTTGGCCGATAAAGACGGCAATATTGAGCGCCTCGGCCCCGCCTTAGCCGCGGATAGCATCGCCGCTGTTGCCGGCGCTGCGCTGGGTACCTCGACCACCACCAGTTATGTCGAAAGCGCCTCGGGCGTGGCTGCTGGCGGGCGCACCGGTTTAACCGCTGTGGTGGTGGGCTTGCTGTTTGCACTTTGTGTGTTTATCGCGCCACTTGCTGCCATGGTTCCGGTGTACGCCACCACAGGCGCGATTTTTTACGTCGCGGTGCTGATGCTATTTAACCTGCAAGAAATTGATTGGCACGACATTACCGAAGCGGCGCCAGTAACCGTGGTGTTGCTACTCACGCCGCTGACCTTTTCGATTGCGCACGGCATTGCGCTGGCGTTTATTACCTACACCTTGGTCAAAGCCCTGTGTGGCCGCGCCCGCGAAATCACGGCCAGCATTTGGATTTTAACCCTGCTGTTTGTGCTCAAGATTGCGTTTTTGGGGTGAGTGTTATTCAAGTTTTTTGATTTTGGGTTCGAGCTGACATGTTTGATGAGTGTTGGTGAGATAAAACTTTTACTTAAAATTTATAAAAAGTTGATAAAAATTTTATAAGTGGTGTTTGCTAGTTTTTTAAAACTGATGGTTGTGGCACAAATTCCACAGCCGCATGTTGGCTTTAATCAACTACTTAGAAGGATTTTTACCATGAAAAAAATGAACAAAAAGGTCACAGCTGTTGTATTAGCGATTGCAACCTTTACTGCCATCTCTGCTTATGCAGCGAATTGTGAGGAAGACTGGTTAGACTGGATGATGTGTAAAGCTGCTTCACAATGCACCTGCAAAGTTAAGTAATGCAGCATAGGCTCATGATGAGCATGAGCCTTTAATCACGCCAATAACGGCAACTTATTGGCAATATCCGAGCCGGTATACTCAGCCACCCAGCCGGCAGGATTGTTAAATAACCGAATCGCGGTAAATTCAGGCTCGCAGCCCATATCAAACCAATGCGCAGTGCCGGCTGGCACGTTGATTAAATCCTGTTGGCAACACAGCACTTGATAGACAAAGTCCCCCAGATGTAAACAAAACAACCCCTGACCACGCACAAAAAAGCGAACTTCATCCTCACTGTGGGTATGTTCCGCTAAAAACTTCTGCCGAAAGGCCATTTTGTCAGGATGTGTGGCGGAGAGCGACACGACATCGGCGGTGACATACCCTTCTTCACGTTGCAAGGTGGCGATGTCAGCGGCATAGGCTGTTAGGATCTGCTCAGCACTACTGTCGGCTGTAAGGCCCTCGACCAATGGCCAGCGCCGGAACCTAATTCCGACCTGAGCAAGTAACTCGGTGATTTGTTGTGCATCGTCGGTGTGCTGGATCAACTGATAACTGACTGCATCATAAATCGATAACTGGCTCATGCGGTGCTCCTTTGTTCTAACGCGAATAACGCACTGACTTGATGAAAATCGGCCGCGCGCGCGTGTTGATGGTCGCTGTCGGCTGTGCCAGGGCGCAGCAGCTGGCAGGTTTGCCACCCCGCCACGCGGGCGGCATCCAATTCGGCGACTACATCCGATAAAAACAACAACTGCTCGCTGGGTAAGGCAATAGCGGTTTGAATGGCCTGATACGCCTCGACTTGCTGTTTGGCGCCGGTCCGCGTATCAAAATAGCCACTGAAGCGTGAGGTGAGATCACCCTCGACGCTATAGCCAAATAACAGCTGTTGCGCGGCGATGGAGCCTGAGCTGAACACATACAACGCGATACCTGCCTGTTGCCAGGCCGTCAGGGCCGGCGCTACATCGGCATACAAGTGGCCTTGAAAATCACCGCGCAGATAGCCGTCACGCCAGATCATGCCTTGCAAAGCTTTGAGCGGAGTGATTTTTTGGTCAGCGCGGTTCCATGCCAGCAATTGCTCTGTGATCTCGGCCACACTGGCCGTGTCGCGCTGCATCAAGGTGCGCACCGCGTCAAGCTCTATGGCAACCGTGGGTTCAGCCTGATGCTTGGCCAGAAATGCCGGCAGCGCCTTCGCGGCATAAGGAAACAGCACCTGACTAACAAAGCTGATGTCCGTGGTGGTGCCTTCAATATCGGTGATGATAGCGCGGATTTGGCAAGTGGCTCTGGATGTCATTTGCGTATGGCGGCCCTAATGAATTAACCAAGACTGCGGATTTTAAGCTGTTCTAACTCGCAGGCAAGCAGGAATTCATACGCTTCGAGATGACGTTTGGCATCCTCTAAACTATCGCCCCATACATACAAGCCGTGGCCGCGGACTAAAAAGCCATACGGCAGTCCACCTTCAGCTTGTCGTGCCTGATGCGTTTCTTTCAGCGCGCTGGCCAGCGATGGCAGATGCTGAGTGTTGTCAAACAGCGGCAATTGCAGGGTATGCGCGTGGGTTGTCACGCCCGCAATGGCTTTGGCCATTTCATAGCCTTGGAAGGCCACCATATGTTGGGGAATTAGTCTTGATAACACGGTCGCGCTGATTGAATGGGTGTGCAGCACGGCTTTGGTGCTTGGGTACAGCTGATAAATGGCCACATGCAATTCAGTCTCGGCGCTTGGGCGCTGTGGGCCTGTGGCTCGCCAGTTCAAGGGTGTTTGAGCTGATTCCGACGGCGTCTGTTGCGATGTCGTCAGCTCCGCAGCATGCCAGTCAATCTGCAGCAAATCTTTCGGGCTTAAGTCGCCTTTGTCTTTGCCTGAACTAGAAATTAAACAGCCGTGTTCGCCGTTGCGGATCGACAGGTTACCACCTGTGGCGCTAAGCCAGCCTTTTGCAGCGATGTGGCGACCGAGCGTACACAAGCCGATGGCATTTGGATTGAGTTGATGCGTGTTGGTTGTTGAGTTCATCTTTCTTTACGTTTGGACGTCTATACGTGAAACTGTCTAAATTCTAACAGTGCCAAGCCATGTCGCCAAGCATTTTGGTACAGCGTTATGCTGCTTTTTAGCGCTTGTAGACGCTGTTAACGGCCAAATTTCACCCAGTAGAGATAGTAAAAAATTCAGACTTTTTAAACATTTAGTACAAATATACGCTGGTTTTCCCCGCAATTTCTTGGGTGAGAAGTCAGCCGCGTGCTAGCATGCCAGCATAACGTCGATAGACGCCCCATGTCACAAGGCGCAGGTACCCGATGGATTTACGCAGTAAATTGCCGCATGTCGGCACCACGATTTTCACCACCATGTCGCAACTGGCGCTGGAACACCAAGCGCTGAATTTGTCACAAGGTTTCCCTGATTTCCCGGTCGAACCTCGCTTGCTTGAGGCGCTGCATCGGCATGTGCTGGCTGGGCGCAATCAATATGCGCCGATGCCAGGTGTGCTGGAGCTGCGCGAGCAGATCAGTTTGTTAGTTGCCCGTACCTATGGACGCTTGATCAGTGCACATGACGACATCACCGTCACCAGCGGCGCTACTGAAGCTTTGTTTGTGGCGATCCAAGCCGTGGTGCGGCCAGGTGATGAAGTGATCGTGTTTGACCCGGCCTACGACAGCTATCAGCCCGCGGTGGAGTTAGCCGGCGGTAAAACCGTGCATATTCAGTTGCAAGCCCCTGACTTTGCGGTGGATTGGGCCGCGGTCGAGCGTCGTATTAGCCCACAGACCAAGCTGATTATTGTCAATTCGCCGCACAACCCAACTGGCGCCGTGTTTGGCGCTGCCGATTGGCAGGCATTAACGGATTTAGTGCAGCGTCACGGCTTGTTTTGCATCAGCG
>JACCDV010849200.1_pt1 | contig 19498 bp, 18 predicted proteins | sample 7446131 | NCBI WGS metagenome assembly JACCDV01 (sample SAMN15323448, study PRJNA562643) | freshwater metagenome | isolation source: river surface water | place: USA:Blue River Watershed | collected 2017-08-17 | reverse complement strand
TTCTGATCCGTAGTCAGATGCTCTATCCGTTGAGCTACGCACGCTTATTTATTTGTGAAGTGCAATAGTACCCGCTTTTTATTCATCGCCCAAATGCTCTCAAACCCTTATAAATCAAACCTATTTGGGGCAAAACAAAGGGCGCCCGATCGCTCGAGCGCCCTTTGTTTAGTTAACTAATTAGCCAACTTTCTTGATACGACCATCTGCTGCAGGAACCTGAGTTACCTTCTTTGCAGCCATGTCAGCTCGTAGCGATTCTACAAATACATCTAGAAGTGCGCCTTGAACCTTCGCCTTTGATGGTGAGAATACGTTGACGTATCCATCTCCACCGTAAATTAGGAAGTCAAGGGTGGTAAGTGTGTACTCCTTTGAATCCTTTGCGATTGCAGATCCGTCAAGCTTTGTAACTTCGACGATACGTGAACCAACTGGCTTTGATGCATCAAATGAGAACTTGAAGCCAGAAATCTGTGGGAAACGTCCATCTCCTGGATAGTTACCACCGACACCGTTTTCAAGCGCCTTCCAGAGATTTGCACCAGTTATCACTGTTGTTGCGATCTGGTTACCAAATGGGAACACAGTGAATGCATCACCAAGTGTCACATCTAGTGGACCAGTGCCTGTGCGAACAAGACCTGTTGCTGCTGGTACATATGTTCTTGCAGGGAATGTGTCGCGGATACCGCCACCATTCTGAATTGCAAAATCAGTCTTGTACTTAGCGCGCATTACATCTGCTATGTAGTTACCCATTGGAGTTTCACCTGAACGCTCTACAGCTGGTGATCCACCACGTGGGAATGTTCCTGAAACTTGACCAACCTTGACATCAAGCTTTGCAGATAGTTGATCCTTGTACTTCTTAACCATTGCAGCTGTTGCTACATCTGCAGTTGTTGTTGTAGCAGCAACACTTGTATTAATTGAAGCTGATGCCGCTCTTAAGACGTGCTGAATTGATTGACCAACAACCTTTCCACTGCGCATACAGATCTGTGTACGTGTGTACTCAACACCTGCGTTACGAACCTGTCCTAGAACAGTTGGTGCAGTGCGAACAGTTCCTGGAAGTACTGATGCATATGTCTGGTGGCTGTGACCACCGTAGATTGCTGCAGCACCCTTGATCTGTGAAGCCAGTGTGTTAAATAGACCCTTTGCGGTTCCATCTGCGTTTTCCAACCATCCCTGGTGCAGAGCTGCAATGACGATATCTGCGCCAGCTGCCTTAGCCTCAACGATCGCAGCATTTACGCCTGCAACGCCTGGGTTGATTGTGATTGTCTTCGTGGCCCCAGATGCATCCTTGTAATCAAGGTTTCCTGGGAATACCTGCTCGATTGTCTCTGGGGTATTTGAGCCAACAACACCAATCTTCACGCCGCCGCGGTTGATGATTGTGTAGTTCTTAGCCTGCTTGGTTCCTGACTTAAGGGCATCAAGTGCACCCTCGCTGTAGTTAGAAACTACCCACTGGAAATCTGATGCGCCGATCATCTTGTTTAGGTGATCGATGTTGCGATCGTGCTCGTGGTTTCCGAAGATTGAAACATCTAGACCTGCAAGGTTTAGCGCTTCAATTGTTGGAAGCTCTTCAAACTCTGTTGAAATTGGTGGGGCTGCGCCGATGTTGTCACCAGCAGAGATTGCAACAGTTGCAGCATTAGCTTTGCGATCTGCAGCCCAGTTGCTTGTTAGTAACGCTGCACCAAAAGATGTTCCTTCGATTGCACCGTGTAGGTCGCTGAGTTGTAGAACTTGTACAGCCTTGTTGTTTGAACTTGCAACAGTTGCTAGTTGATCAGCTGTGTAGCTCTTGTTTGATGCAGCTGGCTTTGAGAAACCATATGCGTTAACAGCTTGTACAACTGGTGTACCTGCAGGTTGTCCAACAACAACTGGCATTGTTACAACTGAGTTGTTTCCGATTGGAACGAAGATTGGGCATGAGCCCGCACCTGCTGATACAACGTGGCCGATAACTCCTGGAGCAACTGATGCACCAGCTGTCCACTTAACTACAACGCCGCGAGCGCCTAGGTAAGAGGTGACATTTGTCGGAGCGTTTGGCGAAGAGTATGTATTCGCCTGCGCAGTAGGAACTACTAGTGAAACTAGTAGTGATGTAGCTAGAGCTAAAGAGCCCCAGCTAAAGATTTTGCGTGAGTTGAGGGTTTTGTTCATAGGTGCATCCTATTAAGTTAAAGATTTCTATTTGGTGCGTGTCGGGTTACAAAAGGGTTTCGAAAAGGTGAGTGTGGTTACAAACCTGCGTGATTAAGCAGCTGTGACCATTCAACACTCTTAACCCGAGGTTTACCCTTTGTCTCACCCGCTGCTACTTCAGCCTCATTGATCTTTTGCCAATGCTCTTGGGTGACAACAATCTGGTGGGTCAGTAACTCTGCGATATCACCTGTGTTTTTAGGTGCGGTTAAATCAGATACCAATAGCTCTATAACCGCTGCAGCATCTGATTTATTGGTGCCAATTACCCCTGATGGACCGCGCTTTGCCCAACCAACAACGTACAGATTCTCTTTCACGCGGCCATCTGTGTTCACAACCTTGCCATTTTCATAGGGAACACCATCGATGCCCTGTGCTTGATAGCCAATAGCGGTAATTACAAGACCGCATTTAATAGTTACATCACCTTCGGGGGTTGAGTAAACAACACCTTCTACGCGATCTGATCCCAGAATCTCTTTTGGTGTGTGTTGGAACAAAAACTCCATGGTGCGCTCATGTTCGCTCTTTGGGTTTTCAGCAATTAACAACATCGCATCCAAATTGCTCTTCACATCTTTTTCTGGGGCATCACCTACGCGAACAATCGCAGCATCAATATCTGCCTTGTTTATAATTACATTTGTATGTTCTAACTTTGGAAGTTCACGTAGCTCTGGTGAGGTAAAAGCTGCATGCTCTGGGCCACGGCGTGCGCTGATATAAACCTTGCGGATATTGCTCTTCTTTAGCGCGTCAATTGCATGATCTGCAGTATCGGTTGGATCAAGCTCAGATGGTTCTAGCGCCAACATACGAGCCACATCCATTGCGACATTGCCGGCACCAATTACTACAGCTGTATCTGCATCTAATGGCGTATCTACACCAACAAAGTCAGGGTGTGCGTTGTACCAAGGCACAAAGACTGCAGCAGATAGAGATCCCCGCAGATCTTCGCCCGGGATACCTAATTTCTTACCCAGAGATGAGCCTGTGGCGATAATGACCGCATCGTATTTTTCTTGCAGCTGTGCCACAGTGACTTCGCTACCAACTTCGACATTTGCAAACAATCTAAATTTTTCTGCCGTTGCGATTTTCTCAAAAACCTTTGCGACGGTTTTAATCTTCGGGTGATCTGGTGCAACACCGCTTCGTACCAATCCCCAAGGGGTTGGTAGGCGTTCAATCATGTCGATTTCAAAGCTGCGTTGATCGTTGGCAAGGTTTTGCAAAGCCTGGGCTGCAAAGTAACCAGCTGGGCCTGCACCAACAATTGCAACCTTAAAGTTCAACACCTGACAATCTTATGTGAAATCAGCCTTACTCACTACTTTTACCTCATTAAACCGAGCTTATTGGTAGTCCATCCCTTGTTGAGATCCGTATTGTTTTGCGAACGCAAAGTAATCCCTCACTCCACCATTCAAACTCCATTGAGATAAATTCTTGTGTGCAGTCAGCGCTGTTTACATAATGTCTGTAATCTAAAAAGCAGAGTTTTTCACCAGGATTAACACAATCACTTTTTGCAATGACAACCTTAGAGGGAGTTTTAATCTCTACATTTTGAAGCGCTGTCTTGGTGTTATTGCGTAAATAACCACTCATCCGGATCTCATCTCCAACTTTCAAGCTTGGGGTGATTTCTCCCATAAGTTGATCAAGTTGCGCTTTGGTCAGCAAGGCGTCTCCACTTGCTGAACCGCTGGCAGCGGCAATTTCTTTGCGTTCTGAAGCTCTCCATAAACTCATATCTACTTCTGGCACTTGAGGCAATTGGTCTACAGAAAGGATTTCAACACCTTTCCGTCCTGGACGAATAAAGCGTGGGATGATTTCAAATTCAATTTTGTCTCTAGTTTTATCTGGGTAATTCACAACTTCAATTGGAGTTAGCTCTTCCGGCTTAATTCGAGCAAAAACCATTTCAACGTAGGCATTACGTTCAAAGAGAACACCTATCGAGCCATCTGCTAATTCGCATGCCGTTGAGTAGGCAGAGCTACCATCTTCAATTACAAGCCCTTTGCTCCATGATTTTCCGCCATCGGCAGACTCTTTGATGACGGTGTTCATTCTTAAATCTGAATCATGATTATGGGTACATATCAAATGTCCGTTGCTAAGGGTTGTTAAAGATCCATTATCACTTGGATCAGGGAGAGCTTGATCTGGCGCTAAATCACACAAAGTTTCTCCACCATCAAGGGATCTTCCAGCTAAACGGAAGGGGGTGCTTCGGGAGTGAAATAAAATGCTTCCATCATGCAAAGATGTGATTGCAGTTTCATTTCCACCTGGGATAACAGCACCTAATGACCAAGTGGCACCATGATCATCGCTGTAACCGATTTGAGAAAAAAGCTCGGTTTTTGTGCGTAAAACAAAGCTTTGTAGCAACCTACCTGCAAATTCGCCAGCGGTTATTCGCCCACCCATTCCAGATGTTGCAAAAATTCCTAGAGTGCTCGCTGATTTTAATTGATCGGTTACATACTCATGTTGCCAGGAGTTTCCATCATCATCTGAGTAAGAAAGACCAATGTGCGAAATTTCTGGATCTGAAAGATCGGCACCAGCTTTGCTTTCAAAAAATCCAGCAAGTTTGGTGTGTTGATAGAAAACTAAGATTCTTCCCTTGTCTCCGATTGCTGGATCGATAATGATGCTTGCATCACCAAAACCATACACACCACTGTGTTCACGGAAAATTGCTTGATCGCTCCAAGTTGCACCGTTGTTATCACTAGTTCGAAAAACTAGATCTACTGGTGCTGGCAAATCATCAAAGTCATACCGTCCATCGTAAATGGTAATTATTCGACCAGAGGGAGTAACCGCCATTGCGGGTATTCGATACTGGCGATAACCACCATGTCCACGTTTTGCAAGGACGGTTTCTTCCATTACTTGACTGCTAAACCTGCACCCTTTAGAAATGGGATAATTGCCGCAATCTCATCTGCATTAAGTGGGATCTGAGGAGGCGCTGTACGTCCATCCTCGATAATCCCAAGTAGCTTCAAGGATGCTTTAAAGGCACCAAGTGCTGAAGATCCACGACCCATTCGACTTGGTGCACCTACATCAACCAAGCCAAACATCTCAATTAGGCGCTCTTGTTCGGCACGTGCCGCTTTGTGATCCCCTGCTGCGATCAACTCAAAAATCTTTACATATCCAGCTGGGTCAATGTTTCCAATTCCAGGAACTACTCCATGGGCACCAGCTAGTAGCGCTGAATCAACAGTCAGCTCTGAGCCAGTGAGAACAACAAAATCCTTTAATCCCATTTTTTTAGCGCCAAGAACAACCGCTCTGATTCCTGCATCATTTCCAGAGGAGTCCTTAAGCCCTTGAATAACGCCCTCTTTAGCCAACTTGAGCACTGTTCCGGTTTCAAGCTTTACTCCGTTTGCTGCAACTGGGATGTCATATGCGTAAAGCGGAACATCGCCACATGCCTCTTTAATTTGCTTGAAATGAAGCGCGATCTCTTCTGGGTGGGTTCGAACATAAAAAGGTGCAGTTACAACAATGCCATCGATTCCTGCATCTACCGCAGCTTTAACATGCTCATTGACTCGAAAGGTAGTCATATCTATTGCACCAGCTACTACAGGTACACGTCCGGCTGTCTCATCGATTGCGATGCGAATTACATCAGCGCGGCGCTTATCGGTTAGATAAGCAACCTCGCTTGTGGAACCCAAAACAAATAATCCATGAACTCCACCATCTAATAGGTGATTGATTAACTTGCAAAGTGATTTTTCATCAACCTCGTAATCTGAGGTAAATGGAGTACAGACTGGTGGAACCACGCCTCGTAGAAGTTTTGGGTTATTGGCCATTACTGTGCTCCTTTATTTAAGTGGCATGCAACTTGATGCGTACCTTGAGAAATATTTGAAACTCTTAATACTGGTCTTTCTTTCTTACATATATCCATAACAGCTGGGCATCTAGTTGAGAATGCACATCCTGCTGGCATATCAATAGGGCTTGGAACTTCTCCCTGTAATGCAACTCGATCCTCTTTTGCCTTTGGGTTCATACTTGGGACAGCGGACAAGAGTGCGATTGTGTATGGGTGCTCAGCAGCTTCAGGTAATGAATCGGCAGGTAATATCTCAACTACATTTCCTAAGTACATCACTGCAACGCGATTTCCAACATAACGTGCGACCGCAACATCATGTGTGACAAAAACAAAGGAAAGACCTGTCTCCTTTTGAATCTGAATCAAGAGATTTACGATTTGTGCCTGAATCGAAACATCAAGAGCTGAAACGATCTCGTCAGCAATAATTAATTCAGGTTTTGTTGCCAAACAACGCGCGATGGCAAGACGTTGACGCTGTCCGCCCGAGAACTCATGTGGGTATCTATGCAGATATTGAGGCTGAATATTGACCATTTCACAGGCCTCATTAATACGATCTTGGCGCTCTTGAGCATCCTTAACCCCATGAACTCGCAATACCTCATCCATCGCCGCACCAACTCTTTGGCGAGGGTTAAAGGATGTGTACGGATCTTGAAAGATCATCTGCACCTTCTTGCGAAAACGCATCTGCTCATCGCCCTTTAATTGGGTTACATCTTGTAATCCATCTCCGAAGTCAAAGGCGAGCTCTCCATCAGTGGGCTTATCTAGAAGTGCCAACATACGACCTAGTGTGGTTTTGCCACAACCAGATTCGCCAATGATTGAAATTGTTTCGCCACGGAAAATTTCTAAATCAACACCATCTAACGCTTTTACATATCCTTTTGTGCGGCGAAGAACACCACCTAAAACTGGAAAATGTTTCTTTACCTGACCCGCACGATATAGCGGCGTCTCAACCTTTGTTTTTGACTCAGACATTGCTGCCACTTTCTACGAGTGATGGCAAGTTTCCTTGTGCATCTAATCGAATGCATCGGACTTGATGACTTTCGGCAAATGTAAGCATCTCGACTGTCTTCTCACGGCAAGCATCAACTACATATGGACATCTGCCGGCAAATTCGCAACCAACTGTCACATCTGCCGGTGATGGAGTTTGTCCATCGACTGTTTGAAGTTCAACATTTTTATCTGCATCCAAAGTTGGAACACTTTCCAAAAGAGCTCGTGTGTAAGGATGCTTAGGATCACGTAAAACTTGATCTACTTTTCCATACTCAACTACGCGACCTAAATACATCACAGCTACATGATCGGCGACTTCAGATACAAGAGCCATATTGTGTGTGATGAGAATAAAAGTCTTACCTGCATTTTTCTGCAGATCCTTCAATAGCGTCATGATTTGCGCTTGAATGGTTACATCCAGCGCTGTTGTTGGTTCATCGGCAATGACTAGATCTGGCTCACAAATTGTTGCCACGGCGATCATCACACGTTGGCGCATTCCACCTGAAAATTCATGTGGGTAAGCGTCATAGCGACGTTCTGGATCAGGTATACCGAGCTTACGAAATAGCTCAATTACCTTTAAACGAGCCTCGCTTTTGGATATCGGGAAGTGCTGGAGCAGGCTCTCAGCCACCTGACGACCAACCTTATGTGCAGGGTTCAGCGAGGAGAGTGTGTCTTGGAAAATCATTCCAATTTTTGCTCCGCGAAGTCCGCGCATCTGCTTGCCAAATTTTTCAAGGGAATTTAACTTGATAACCTCATTGTTTGGACTGAAAAGAATCTCACCATCACTAATCTGACCGTTGTCAGGTAGTAATTGAACGATCGCTTGCGCTGTTACTGATTTTCCACAACCAGATTCGCCCACGATACAGAGAAATGAACCACGAGGCACCGACAAAGAAACATCTCGCAAAATGTGTAGTTGCCCATCTTCTACATTAAAGCGAACATTTACATCCTTCAGTTCGAGAATCATGTCTTCACCTTTGGATTGGTTCATTATTTGTTCCCCCAGCGACCCAATAGTGCGCTCTTCCAAGCCTTCTTTGCTACAAGGCTTCTTTGGCGGGGATCAAGTACATCTCTGAGTCCATCCCCGATGAAATTGACGGCTAGCACAAAAACTACAATCGCTAATGCAGGAAAAACCCAAAGCCACCAATACTCATTAACAACAACTGGAGATTGTGCGGCTGCTAACAAATTACCCCAAGTTGGCGTTGTAATTGGTACGCCCAAGCCTAAGAATGACAATCCAGCTTCGGCAATAATGTAAATTGCGATATTTACGGTAAAGGCAACGACAATTGGGCTAATTGTGTTTGGTAGTAAATGGCGGAAAATAATCCGCGGCTTAGAAAAACCAAATGCTCGATCTGCTTCTACAAAAGCTTCTTCACGCAATGAGAAGAATTCACCTCTCACCAACCTAAATGTTGTCATCCATCCCGTTACTGCGAAAACAAAAATTACATTGTTGACACCTTGGCCGAGAATTGAAACAAAGATTAAGACCAAAATTAGCTGTGGAAATGTCATAACTAATTCAGAGATGCGCATGACAATAGTGTCGAATTTTCCGCCTAAATAGCCAGCGATAGCCCCCAACATGGTTCCAATCAAGTTTGCAATTAATGAAGCTAGAACACCAATGTAAATTGATTGTCTGGCTCCGTAAAGAACACGACTGAACATATCGCGCCCTAATTGATCGGTTCCCATGATGTGTCCCCAGCCAGGACTCAATCGTGAGTTAATTGGGTCAATGTAATCAGGATCATTTCCAGAAATCTGAACGGCAAATATCGCTGACAAAATTATCAGGGTGACCATTAACAACCCGATCATGCCTGTCGTATTTCTCATGAAATTTCTTATGAAAATTGCGGCGGCAGAAGTTTCATCTCTATTCTTCTTAGGTGACATCATGACGCACCTCCACCTAGGCGTACTCGCGGATCTAGAATTGATTTGACTATATCTACCAAAAAGCTTGCTACCAAGATAACCATTGCGATCAACATACTGATCACCATAATTACAGGGAAATCAGATGCTGAAACCGCTGCAACCACTGTGCTACCAATTCCTGGCCACTGAAATACGGTTTCAACAAGAATAGATCCGCCAACTAAAAGTGGAAGTCTGAAGGCCAAAATCACCATTACGGGACCTAAAGAATTACGAAATACATGGCTAAAGAGCACCTTCCATTCAGGCACTCCCTTGCTACGCGCAGTTTTTACAAAATCCTTATTTAAGGTATCCAATACTGAGTTACGTGTGTACCGAATTAATACCGCAAGCATTGCGACCGTCAATGTAGCCACAGGTAAAATTAAATGTGGCAATCGATCAAAAAATGTTGTTTGTCCCGGTGAAATTCGTTGCCCAGTAGGCAACCAGCCAAGGTTGTACGCAAATACATTTAAAAAAGCTAAACCAATGAAGAAATCAGGCACTGCAATTCCGATAACTGCCAAGATGCGCGAGGCTTTGTCTGCCAAACCTCCACGATTTGCTCCTGCGAATAATCCAATAGTTAAAGCCAAAATCGTAGAAAGTACCAAGGCAGAAAGCACTAATTCGAGGGTTGCTGGCATGCGCAGAGCCAAAATCTCTGAAATAGCCTGCCCACTTTGAATACTGTAACCAAAGTTTCCAGTAGCTATTTCCTTCAACCAAGTGAAGTACTGAATAACAATGTGGTCATTAAGGCCAAGCTGCTCTCGCAATAATTCTAAGTTGGCCGGATCGCTTGCCGCATCAGGAGAAATAAGGGCATTGATGGGATCAATTGGTGATAGTCGGGAAGCAAAGAAAATCAGCGCACTGATTGCAAATGCCATGGGTACGAGAATTGCAATTCGGCGGATTAAAAAAGAAACCAAGAAAAATTACCATCCTCAAAAAATAAAGTGGATTGCGATACAGGCCGAGTTTACCCTCGCATCTCGGCCTGTATCGCCTTTATCCAGTTAGTTAGTCGACCAGTTAACTAAGTTGTTGTCATATGTATAGAGCGGATTTCCCCACTTTGTAGGTGTTCCGTTAATTCTCTTAGATACATATACGACCTGTTGCAAGCTGTGCAGTGGCAACTTGTAAAGATTCTTTTGCTCCAAAGCCTGTAGGGACTTTAGCGCCTTGCCAGTTGCACGTAGCGTTGTTGCACTTGCAAGTTCTGCGTTGAGAGCTGCAAATTCTGGTTGTGGTCCCAAAATCTTCTCAAATGTAACTGTGTTGCTGTACTCGGAGTACCACTCGCCAACGTTGAAGGCTGAAAGACCCTTCAGTGCGATGTCGTAGTTTCTGTTTGTGTACAGCTCAGTTGTTGCATCTCCCTGGAAACGCAACGCTTCAACCTTCATTCCCAAAGTACCAAGTTGCTGAGCAACTGCAGTCATGAGGTTAAGTGTTGGAACATCTCCATGGTAGTAGCGCAAACGAACAGTCTTGCTGAAGTCAAACTTTGCTTCCTTCAACAAATCTGCAGCCTTCTTTGGATCGTACTTGTACTTAGGAATTGTTGGATCGTAGTGAGGCATACCTGACATAACACCGCTATTAGTGATTTTAGCTAGCTTTGGGAACAGTGCTGGGACTAGACGATTCCAGTCAACACCGTACTTAAGTGCCTCACGTGTCTTAACATCCTTGATCACGCTGTTTGCGCCAGTTAAGTTAAATACAAAGTAACGGTAGAAGTTAATCTTCACCATAGAGCTCTTAAAGTTTGAAGCTGAGTTCATCGCACGGATTGTCTCTGGATCATTTGTTGTGAAGTAATCCAACTTTCCAGCCTTTGCATCAGATGCAAGGTTAGAAGAGACAATGATGTTGATCTCTGTAATCTTTGGCTTTGTACCTTCGTAACGGTCATTTGGTACCAAGGTGATGAAGTTACCCTGGCTAAATGTTCCGATCTTGTAAGGACCTGAAACAACTGGATTCTTCCAGTAATTATTTGTAGATAGCTTCAATAGATCTGCATCTTCAAGAATGTGCTTTGGCAAAATCATGAATTGTCCCAGAATCGGGATCAATGTATTAGATGGCTGAAGAAGTGAGATTGTGATCTCATTGCCTTTTGCGGTTAATCCACTAATTGTTGAATTAGATGTTGCATTAACACCTGCTGAACCAACAATGTTACGGAATGCTGTTACATAAATTGCATTAGCTTGAGCGGCACGCAAAATTGTGTTCATGGACCAAATCACATCTGCTGGTGTTAGCGCAGTTCCATCTGACCACTTAAGACCAGACTTTAGAGTGATTGTGACGGTCTTTCCATCTTTGCTGATCTTGTAACCTGAAGCAAGATCTGGTTTTACTGACACTAGATCTGGTCCGGCCTTAAACAACGCACGGAACATTGCGTGGTGTGAGATTGACCCTGAGTTAACCCAAGGTGTACCAATCTGCTGAACTCCGCCGCCACCTGCTGTTACTTCAGCAACGGTAATTGAATTAGTTGCTGCTTGTGAAGGTGAGGCAAGTCCTGAAGCTGCAAGAACAGCTCCTAGAACTACCGCACCAATTGATTTATAAAGCTTTCTCACTTGGTTTCTCCTAACGAGGGACTATGGACTTAGCGATCTAATACAGTCTGTAACTGTGCTAGACCAGTTACCCAAAACTATAGTATGATTTTGATAAGTCAAGGATTATGGGGTTTCTTTTGAATAACGATTCAGCTCTAGCCATCAAAGGGCATTTGGTACTGGCCCCTTTGAAAAATGGCCTAGTTGTCTCATGTCAGGTGCCTGATGACACGGCAATCAACACCCCGGAATTCATTGCGGCTCAAGCGCTTACCGTTTTGCAAGCCGGAGCTGTTGGGATAAGAGCTCAAGGGGTTATAAATGTGCGAGCTATCTCCCTTGCTACCAATGTCCCAATCATCGGTTTAGTCAAAAGGTATGAAAATTCAAGCCCTGTATACATAACCCCATCTGTTAGCGATGTTATCGAGTTGGAAAAAGCAGGAGCGCAGATCGTTGCGGTAGATGCAACGGAACGAATGCGGCCTGGAGATCAATCCTTTGCAGATTTTGTAACACAAGTGCGGCTGGAAACAGGTGTGGTTTTGTTGGCTGATGTAGATTCATTGGAATCAGCGCTTATCGCCGAGTCACTTGGGTGTGAAGCGATCGCAACAACACTATCTGGTTACACAGAGATTCCGGCGCCACCGTTGCCAAACATTAAATTAATTGAGCAAATCGCAAACAGGGTCTCGATACCGATAATTGCAGAAGGTGGGTTTAGTCAACCACAATCAGTGAAAGATGCATTCTCGGCTGGTGCTTGGTCTGTTTGTATTGGTACGGCGATTACCAATCCCTACCTACTTACAAAACACTTTTTAACCGCAATAAATTAAGCTTGGATGCTAAATTTGAATTCGTAGAGATCTCCACGTTTAATTGATACGCAGTGCTCCATTGTCTTACCTCTTGAATCAAAACCAGTAAGGCTAAACATTAAAGATGGTGTTTTGATTGGCGCTTTTAAAATCTCAGCCTGCTCTTTGTCTAAAAGCATCGGGGAAACGTTGGAATCTGCCTGAATTACTGGACGCTCATAAACATTTGCAAAAATCTCATAGAGGGATCCCTTTAAGTCATGATCAAGTAAGCCAGGAGCGTTTTCGCAGGGGATAAATGATTCCTCAATAGACAAGGCTGTTCCATCTGCCAGGCGGACTCGTTTCACTCTATAAGCAGATTCCCCGACTGGTATTTGCAAAGCATCAGCTAACTTTGGATTACTGACTTTTGTTTTCTCAGCCTTGAGTATCTTTGATGTCGGTTTCATTCCCTTTTGTCGGATTTCCTCTGAGAAAGAAATGAAAACTAGTTTCTTGGAGAGTTTTTCTCCTGCTACATAGGTTCCAGAGCCTGGAATCGTATAAATCAAACCAATATCTTGCAGCTCTGATAATGCTTGGCGAACCGTCATACTCGAAACATCATATTGTGTAGCTAATTGACGAACAGATGGGATTTGAGAATGCGGCTTTAGCTTCAGAAACTTATTCTGTAGTTTCTCTTGAAGCACCACATATTTGTGCTTTTTAGGGGCTGTCGCCATGGCGGTATCTTTCCACAAAAATCAGCATTTATGGGGCAGTTGAAATCGATTCTCAGGGGGCTTGAATTCTCCTCTGTTACCATCATTTTATGAAGAAAATCGCTTTGTTTATCGCCTCATTATTGTTTCTAACTGGTTGCGCCCAAAGCACAACAGAGAAGGTCTACGAGGATGGCGTTCCAGTTAATTTCTTCTTTGTTTCAGATACGCCTCGCGGTTTCAAGCTTTTCTCCGAGACACAAAACTTCCAAGTTAGGGAAGGGGATTTGAATCTGCAGATACTTTCAGATTTGGTATCTGGTGCGGTTGTTCCCTTAGATCCTCAGTATTCAAATCTATGGGGAAATGGAAATATGGTTAACTCAGTCACCGTCGAACAATCAGTTGCAACAGTTGATTTAGGAACACTGAATTTAAACGTTGGCGCAGAGGCAGAGCAGCGCGCAATTGATCAGATTGTTTGGACCCTGACCGAGTTTGCACCTGAAATTACAGGTGTTGCGTTTACTGTAAATGGTAAAACATTTGAATCCTTTGCCGGCCATGTTGATACAACAGGGGTATTTGAAAGAGCGATTGGTTACGAAGTTCTAAACCCAATACAGATTAGCTCGATTAATCAAGGTGCAGAGCTAACTTCACCTGTAACAATTTCAGGACAGGCTTGTACCTTTGAAGCAAATGTTGTCTGGAAAATTTCTCAAGATGGCAAGGTTGTGCAAGAGGGTTTCACTACCGCTAGCTCTGGTTGTCCAGAACGTGGGGATTGGAGCATCACAGTTGCAGATCTCACCCCAGGAGAATACAAATTTGAAGCTCTGGAGTATTCAGCTGAAGATGGCTCGCTCTTTGCAATTGATGACAAAGAGTTTGTAATTAAATAAGGTAAAAATGTGCGGAGACGAGGAGATTTGAACTCCTGAAGGGTTTAACCCCTTACCTCGTTAGCAGTGAGGCGCACTCGACCGGGCTATGCGACGTCTCCTTGTTACAGAGCTAGTTTAGCGCAACCCTTTGGCCTGGCTATCCCCGCCTTGTACGCTAGATATATGGAGAATTCAGATAAGGCGTTAAATACTGGTGCAAAGCGCGTCTACGACGTGGCCCCTTCGGAGATCTTTGCCGACTTCATGAAGAATGGTTGGGCACCAACACCTTTAACTGGAATTACTCAAGATGAGGTGATCTCTCACTGTGTGCGTCGTCGCGCAGATTTATCTGCAGCATTTACCGGTCTTCGTTTGGTGATTCCAAGTGGTGGACCAAAGCAACGCAGCAATGACACCGATTATTTGTACCGTCCGCATACCGCTTTTGCGTACTACACCGGTGTGCAAGGTGTTGAAGCAAACCCAGATTCAGTTCTTGTGATGGATCCAACCGATGATGGACATACACCGATCTTGTTTATTAATCCACGCTCTACCCGCGATACCTCAGCTTTCTACACAGATGCAAAAAATGGCGAACTGTGGGTTGGTCGTCGCTTTACAACAGGTGAGGCATCAGAGCGTTACGGAATTGAAGTTCGCGAAATAGCAGAGCTTGAAAAGTTTTTGAAGGGCAAGAAGGCTGCAGCGCTGCATGGCTTTGATGATGTTGTTGACGCAACAGTTAAAGAGCATGCACGAGATGCCGAGCTAGTTGAGTTTGTCTCTGTTGCTCGTTTGATTAAGGATGATTACGAAATTGCCGAAATGCAAAAGGCAGTCGATGCAACACATCGTGGCTTTAGCGATGTAATTCGCGCACTTCCAGCTGCAGTTGTTACTCCACGAGGAGAACGTGTAGTTGAGGCTGCATTCTTTGGCCGCGCACGTATCGAAGGAAATGATCTTGGATACAACACAATCGCAGCATCGGGTTCACATGCATGTGTACTGCACTGGAATCGCAACGACGGTGCGGTTAACAATGGCGATCTTTTGCTTCTAGATGCTGGTGTCGAAGTTGATTCGTACTACACAGCAGATATCACCAGAACTTTGCCGGTTAGTGGAAAGTTCACACCTGCTCAAAGAGCGCTATATATGCTGGTTTATGAGGCGCAAAAGGCTGGAATTGAAGCGGTTAAACCCGGTGAAAAGTTTTTAAGTATTAACAAGGCTAGTCACACAGTGTTGGCACAAGGTTTAATTGATATGGGAATTCTTACAATGAGTCTGGATGAGATTATGGATCCAGCTATTGGATTACATAAGCGTTGGACCTTGCATGGCGTCAGCCACATGCTTGGAATGGATGTTCATGATTGTGCACATGCTCGTGCAGAGCAGTACCGTGATGGAGTTCTAGAGGTTGGAATGTGTTTAACCGTTGAGCCTGGCCTTTATATCCAGCCTGATGATGAGCTTTTTCCAGCAGAGTTTCGTGGAATTGGTATCCGTATTGAAGATGATGTGGTTGTTACCGAAACTGGCTGCTTGAACCTCAGTGAGCATATTCCTCATCACCCAGATGAGATTGAAGCCTGGATGGCTTCCCTCAAATAATTTAAAGTTGCGCTAGTTGTAAACCAAACCAAGCTGCAAGTAAACCGATACCTAAAGAGATAAATAGGTTGAACCCTGCCTCTTTGTACCGTTTTAATTCGTAGGCAAGGTAAACATCCAACATAAAGGTTGACCAGGTAGTAAATGCGCCGGCAAAACCAATTGCAAAGAGATCAATCCCTGCTTCCACCTTTCCGTAGGTTAAGCCGAGCAGGAAAGATCCAATGATGTTTACGGTAAAGATTCCATAAGGCTGCGTGGTGTATCTGCGAATTTGCTGATCTACTACAAAACGCAATGGGCCACCAATAGCTGCACCTAAAAGGATCAGCACCATCTTCATGAGCGCACCGGTATCAACTTACGGGCAAGTGGAAGAACAACAATTACTGCAATTAAGGATAAGAAAACATTTTGTGCAAGAAAGAGCATTCCACCATCTATTGGTTCGAGGGCGTTTGCAGTAACGGCTGAAAAGGTTGTAAATCCAGCACAAAATCCAGGTAGTAAAAGTAGGCGTAATTGGCTGATTCCACGGCGTTCCATCAAAACCAAGAGCGCAGATGCAAGCGCTACTCCTGCGACATTTGCGATTAAGGTTCCTTGGCGATCATTGGGAAAGAGTTCGCCGATACCGTATCGAGACAGGGTTCCAGCTACACCGCCAAGTGAGACCAGAACTAGAGAGTTCAGTTGGGTAGCGCTTTCTTACCAAAGCCAGAGACAACACGTGTGACTACAGAGATCACAACTGCGGCAAATATTGCAGACCAAAAGTTGTTGACCTCTAACTTGTCGCTCCAGCGAGAGACCAACATCAAGATCGCTGCATTAACAACAACCAGGAATAAACCAAGGGTAAGAATTACAGCGGGCAGAGTAAGGAGCTTTAACAAAGATCCCAGGGTTGCGTTAAGCAATCCAAACAACAGGGCAACCCACAAATAAGTTGTAAGCCCACCTTGAACATCGATTCCTGGGATTAACGCAGTTGCTACCCAAAAAGCGAGAGCAAGTGCACCCCAACGAACCAATAACTTCATAAAGAAATTATAGGCCCTCGCGCTTGCGAATCTTTGAACCTAACCAACGAACTGGATCGTATTTGATGTCAGCAACGCGCTCCTTCATAGGAATGATTGCGTTATCGGTGATCTTGATGTGCTCAGGGCAAACTTCAGTACAGCACTTGGTGATGTTACACATTCCAAGACCGTGCTCTTCCTGCGCCATCTTCTTACGGTTCTTCAAGGTATCCAGAGGGTGCATATCTAGCTCTGCGATACGGATAAAGAAGCGCGGACCAGCGAATGACTTTTTATTCTCTTCGTGATCACGAACAACGTGGCAAACATCCTGGCAAAGGAAACATTCGATGCACTTACGGAACTCTTGTGAGCGCTCCACATCGATCTGCTCCATGCGTGCTTCACCTGGTGCAAGGTCCTTTGGATGCTCGTAAGCAGGTACTTCCATCGCTTTTTTGTAGTTAAAAGAGACATCTGTAACTAGATCTTTAATGATTGGGAATGCACGAAGTGGTGTGACGGTGATTGTTTCTTCATCACCAAATGATGCAACCTGTGTCATACATGCAAGGCGAGGCTTTCCGTTGATCTCCATTGAACAAGATCCACACTTACCAGCCTTACAGTTCCAGCGAACTGCCAAGTCACCCATTTGTGTTGCTTGAACACGGTGAATTACATCGAGGACAACTTCACCTTCATTAGCCTCAACAACAACATCTTTGAGACCGCCATCAGTTGAATCTCCACGCCAAATGCGAAGTTTAATATTGCGTGCCATTAGTTGGAACCGCCTTTCGCAACTTCTTCCGGTGTCATGTATTTCTCCAGCTCGTGAACATCAAAGAGTTCAAAGAGTTCTTTCGGCATTGGTGGCAAGGCTTGTTTGCGAACATTTACCTTTTCACCATCAAATGATGAGATGTGGTTGACCTGACGCCACTCATTGCTCATTCCTGGGAAGTCATCGCGTGTGTGACCACCGCGTGACTCTTCACGAGAATCTGCAGACTTAGCTGTTGATTCTGCAACCAACAACATATTGTCTAGATCAAATGCCAAGTGGAAACCTGGGTTGAACTTGCGTCCACCAGTTACAGCAACATTTGCACTGCGCTTTCTAATATCTGCAATCTTTGCGATCGCATCCTTTAGCTCTGCGCCTGTACGAATGATTCCGACAAGGTTGTGTGTTACCTCTTGTAGCTCAGCGTGTAGCGAGTAAGAGTTTTCTCCACCTTGACGATCAAATGGAGCTTGAATCTTTGCAGCAGCTGCCTTAATTGAGGCATCGCTTACTGGATTTGCACCATTGTTTTTCAGATACTCAACCGCGCCCATTCCGGCACGACGACCAAATACCAAAAGATCTGACAGTGAGTTTCCACCGAGACGGTTTGAACCATGCATTCCGCCAGCAACTTCACCGGCGGCAAATAAGCCTGGGACACCTACTGCAGCTGCAGTATCTGGCTCTACCTCAACACCACCCATTACATAGTGGCAGGTAGGGCCGACCTCCATCGCTTCTTTGGTGATATCTACTCCAGCTAACTCATAGAACTGGTGCCACATAGATGGAAGACGCTTCTTAATTACATCTGCAGGAATTCGCTTTGAAACATCGAGGAATACTCCACCATGTTCAGTTCCGCGACCAGCCTTTACCTCGCTGTTGATTGCGCGTGCAACCTCATCACGTGGCAGTAGCTCTGGTGGACGACGGTTGTTGTCCTGATCTGTGTACCAACGATCTGCTTCTTCTTCGTTGTCTGCGTACTTATCTTTGAAAACATCTGGGATGTACTTGAACATAAAACGCTCGCCGAGGTTGTTGGTTAGAACTCCACCTTCACCGCGAACAGATTCAGTTACCAAGATTCCACGAACAGATGGTGGCCACACCATTCCTGTTGGGTGGAACTGTAAGAACTCCATATCAACCAGGTTTGCACCAGCCTTCAATGCAAGAGCATGTCCGTCGCCAGTACCTTCCCATGAGTTTGAAGTGATCTTGAAAGTTTTTCCAACTCCACCAGTTGCAATTACAACTGCAGGTGCTTCAAACAAAACCTCTTCGCCACTTTCGCGCCAATAACCATATGCACCAGAAACCTTGCCATTCTCTTTAAGAATGTCGGTGATAGTTAGCTCTGCGAAAACTTTGATTCCGCTTTCCATGTCGCCAGTTTCGCGACCATCCTTTTGCTGCAACTGAACAATCTTCTGCTGCATTGTGCGGATGAGTTCTAGACCTGTGCGGTCTCCAACGTGTGCAAGACGTGGATACTCGTGTCCACCAAAGTTACGTTGTGAAATCTTTCCTTCTTTAGTGCGATCAAAGAGTGCGCCCCAAGTTTCAAGCTCCCAGATGCGATCTGGTGACTCTTTTGCATGAAGCTCTGCCATGCGGAAATGGTTAAGGAACTTTCCGCCACGCATTGTGTCGCGGAAGTGCACCATCCAGCTGTCTTTGTCATTCACATTTCCCATAGATGCTGCAGCACCACCTTCAGCCATAACTGTGTGGGCCTTACCAAATAGGGATTTGCAGATGATTGCTACCCGCAAACCTGATTCGCGGGCTTCAACCGCAGCACGTAATCCAGCGCCTCCGGCACCGATTACAAGGACATCGTATTTATGGCGTTCTAGTGTCATAGTCGATTTTCCCTTTAGAAGAAGTAGAAGTTAGTCCATGCGCCAGATGCAACTTGGCGAAC
>JACCDV010235304.1_pt1 | contig 19501 bp, 21 predicted proteins | sample 7446131 | NCBI WGS metagenome assembly JACCDV01 (sample SAMN15323448, study PRJNA562643) | freshwater metagenome | isolation source: river surface water | place: USA:Blue River Watershed | collected 2017-08-17 | reverse complement strand
GAGTTCCTACATCCTTCTTTTTTTAAAACTAATACTGCCGCTTGATCTTGAGGATAGGGAATACTTTCTTCAAAAATTTTAGTATTTTGCCTATAACTATCCAATACTATACGCTCGTTAACAGGCAGTAAAACTTGCTTGTATTTATAGGCAGCCTCAATCAAGGACTGTACAGAGGAAACTTCACAAACAGATATTGTATTGAGGTAACAACGATTGAATTTCATATTTACAAACCTTTACCTTTTGACATTAGTACGATCCCTTAGATGGTGGTGAACACCTCTAATTTTATAATTTCCCATAATGATTAATTCAAGTAATAATGGTAAATACATCTGGTTAAGATTAAATCTATTTTTTATGTTATTTTAATTTTAACAATACAACATCCCTTATAAAAAGAGGGGTAGATACAAAATTTCTCTTAAACAATCTCTTGGGTTCTTTTATGAGTCTAGGTAGCCATTCTAAGCCTAAATTAATCCAGAAAGCAGAAGGCCGTTTTACCGTTCCTGCATAAAAATCAAAAACTGCTCCTATGGAACAGATCATACGTGCATTAACGTGAGATTTATGCGCATGAACCCACTTCTCTTGTTTGGGAGCAGTCATGCCTACAAACAGGATATCTGGTGCAAAAGAATTGATAGCAGCGATCATTTCTGTGTTTTCTTCTTGGCTAAACTCCGCTTTGAAGGGGGGACTATAAAAACCTGCTGTACAGTTTGGTTGCTCTTTAGCTAAGCGACTCTGAATCTTCTGAAGCGTATTTTGACTCGCTCCCAAGTAAAAGATTTTCAATCCCTCTTGGTTTGCTTTTTGAATTAAGTGGGTATGAAGATCTGAACCTGCAATCTTGCGAATCCTTTTTCCTGCTAACCATTTGACGGCATAGACAATACCAATACCATCTGGCAATAATACATCCGAGGAACGCAAAGCTTGCTGAAATTGAGTATCTGTTTTTGCTACGCAATACGAATGCGGGTTGATGGTGTTGATGATGGTCTGAATTTCATTACCCAATTCTGGAATAAACTCAGAAATACCATAACCCAATAATGGAACGGGTGAGTGGAGCATTTAAAATAAATAATGATAATTGAAGCTTAGCTAATTTGATGGAGTATATTGGTGAATCTTTTTTCAAAACTCGATAGGGTAAATTCTGCCTCGTATTTCTTTCTTCCAGCTATACCCATACTTGTTCTGAGTTCTTTATTATTAATTAAAAGCTCTAATTTTTCTGCTAAAGCGTGTACATCTCTTTTAGGTACTAGAAAACCTGTAATCCCGTTTACTATAACATCAGATATACCACCCTCATTTGTCGAGATTACTGGTAAGCTATTTTGCATCGCTTCCAAATTTACTAAACCAAATGTTTCATTATGATAATAAGTTGGGAATGCAAAAATATCTGCATTTTTAAATGCAAGAATCTTATCATCTCCATACTTTTTACCAGCATAAAAAACCTGCTGTTCTAATTTCAATTCCTTAACTTTTTCAGTAAATTGTTCTTCGGAAACATCACCTGTTCCGCCGACAAAAACACACTCAAAAGGGATGTTCTTTTGCTGCAAGACGGCGCAAGCATCCAATAAAACAAAAAGACCCTTGGATGCTATGAGATTGGAGAGAAAAAGAATAATGACTTTTGTATTTTCTTCGCTTTGTCTTTTTATTGGCATACTCGAAAAAGCATCTGGTATACCATTGGGGCAATAACGTACTTGCTCTTCCGCTACATATTTCTGAATATCTGGGTACAAATGTTTAGATAGCAGAATAATTTCTGCATTTTTAAATACTTTTTTATAGAGCCAATTATCTAATTTAAAACTCTGACGTTCACTTACTCCCTTGTTATGGAAATGGTAAACTACTTTAAACCCAAAAGCCTTGATTAGAAGTGCTAGTAATGCATCTTTGTAAAAACCGCTTCCTTTAGCTGTTAATGTTAGGTAAACTATCACTGGACGAAACACAACTAAATTCCAAAAGGTTTGAACTAAAATACCCATATACCGCCACCATTTCGCCACACCTCCTTTACCAATTTCATCAATTGAACGAGAAGTACTAAGATTGACATAACGGCAATTTAATTCTTTATTGATGACTACACTTTCTTGAATGAATTTACCCACCATGGCTGCACCGTGTATAGGTGGTGGAAGGTGCAAAATGAAGAGTATTTTAGGGTTCAAATTATGAGAATAAATTAAAAATTTTATACTTCATTCTAGATACTAAAGAAAAAGGTTTAATGAACTGATTAATAACATGCATCTCTAATTTGATATCCTTAGAAAAATGAAAGTTTAATTTTGTTCCAACATCTAAAGTTGTTTTATATCTATTATATTTTTCTTTCGTATTACTAGCTTCTGGTGAAAAGCCTACATTGTCTATTTTAGATTCAAAAGGATGAACTGAGTACAATCCATATTTAAATTGATGATAACACCAACGAATTGCCCATGAGTTGAGATTACCTTTCATTTGACTATCTAACATAGAAGCCATATCTGTTCCCATTTTATTGAATAAATTCCGTTGAATTATATCATTTTTAAAGAATTTATAATCTGATACTTCCCAATCTATAGTTTCCCATCTGTTCTTCCAAATAGCCCAACCCCAACTGGATGAACGATTAGTAAAATAAACATCATAAGCAGTATTTGTTTTAATCGGGATACTAAACCCTGTAATCGAAAATATTCGTGGATTATTAAAATAAAAAATCAAAGCATCATTCATATAGTCCAAAAAATTTGGGCTACTAACCAGATCATCTTCCAATACAATTACTGATTTATAAGTTTTAAAAACTTCACTTACCCCGGCAATAATCGAATTTGCCAGTCCCTTATTCACATTAGCTTTGTGAATTTGGACTGATTTAAATCCGTCAATCGTTTGCAAGTACGCTCGAACTTTTTCAACAGACATTCGATCCTTTTCATCTTTTGAAGCATCAGAAAAGATGATTAAAACAGAATCCTTTGCGAGATAATTTTTTTTTAGGGCATCGATAGTCAATTCAAGTGTATCGAGACGTTTGTAGGTAAAGAGAACGATTGGAGCGAGATTCATCATATATTACCAATAGCAACCATTTTCAACTTTTTCAGCATCTACAACCTGATCCTCTTTGGATGGAAAAACAAAGTGTTCGTTTATTATACTTGTGAATTTTGGATTTTCAATCCATCTTTTCCCCTTAACACCAAATAACATTTGAGTTGCACCACCTAAATGAATTGCTTTTTTGCCTATACGCTTAACATGTGCTGCCAATGGAAAACCATAAGCACCACATCCAATAATTGCTATATCAAAATCCTTTTTATCAATTTCAGATTTCATATACTCTAATGCCTCAAACCAATCATTAAAACTAGTTGCATTTCCAGCAATGGTTTGAACTGCTTTGATGGTCTCAAGCGATTTGAATACAGGAAGTACTCTTTCATCAGAAAATAAAAATTCTCTTTTGTTATTATATTGTCTTTCAATAGTTTTGTTAAAAGGATGAATCACGAGTATTTTTTTATTTTCTAGCAATTTTGAATAAGGGTTTGTATGCAAGTAAGGTTCTAGCGAATTAAGAACCACCTGTTTTGATTTGGGATAATGTTTTTTAATAAATCTTTCTTCAAGACGCCAGCTTCCCAATACATCCAATAATTTCATGTCTTCTATCATCAATTTTGAAAATTTTTTGATAGAATCTGAGTTACTTGGAAAAAAACCAGCATTAGTATTCATAGCGTTTAAAACTATTTTCTTTAAAAAAGGACGAATGAAAAATGGCAAATATGGAAATATAACTGCTTTTATTTCTGTAGATCCAAAACGTGCTATCATCGAAGGTTTGTTTTTTTCTAATTCATCTCTAATTATATTTGAAGATATGTCAATTTCCAATTGTTGGGGATAAACTATTTTTTTTAATAATTTATGTGTTAACTTCGTCAGATCATTGCTCATTTTTATTTATTTTAAACTTCGTGATTTTAATTTATTTTCACTGAAATGATTTTCTAATCGCTTTTTATTAAACCAATTTAATAGTGCCTTCATAACAAATTGTATCGTTTTTGAAATTCCAATTAAGCGAATTGAAAAAACTATTGGATGATAGGTTTTGTTAACCATCTCATCTAACTGATTTTTATCAAAAGATAGTATATATGGAAGGTTAACTCTTAAAACAGGAAACCCGTGATTTGTTGTTTTAAAACGAATTAGATTTATTGCATTTTTTGCTTTAGAACTAATTCCGTTGTATTGGTCTATATCCATTTGTGATTGGCAAGATTGAAAATAATAACATTCAGTTAAATTGAGAATGAAATGTGATAAATCAAAATATGAAACGATTTGGTCATCATTCGCCTTTTCAAACAAAATAGGATCTGTAAAAGGATTTGAAACTTTCATAGTCACATTTAGGTTTAGTTGAGCATTAAAAGCATAAACTCGATTTACATTCAATAAGCTACCAAATAATATAGCCGCATAACCACCCGCCGAACTTCCTATTGTAAATACCTTATAACTTTCAGTTTCTCTTTTTAAAAAATCGGCTAATTTATTTGGACTATCTATTTTTGAATTAATACCTCCGATATACCATTGTTTTCTGATATCCCGAATAAATATGTGTTTCTTTGCCCTAGGGAATTGGTTTCTTTTCCATTCAAATTTGTTCTTTTCCAAAATAGAATTGCTAAAAGCGGCAGGTGTATTAGGATAATACAAATCATTACTACTAAAATAGATTACACATAAATTTTGATCGCAATCATCTATGCAATATTCTATTAAATAATTGTCCTCTTGAAATTTATTTAATACTTCCTGTGAATTTATTTGAAAAATATATTCTTCATTTACTTCCATAGTCTTGGGAAAAATAATCTAAGATGAATCGTTAAAAAATGTTTAATTGCGGTTAAGATCCCATAATGAATTCGTTCAAACAAGAAATAATAATAAGGATGACTATTCCCCAGCGGAGAGTACAAATTTTTAATTCTATTTTTTAATGAAACTGAATGACAACACCAAATTGGTAATTTTTCATTTTCTTCACATGACCCCACAAAGTCTTTTGTTACATAAGACTTCAAATTAAATCCTCTCATACGCAATCCATAATCAAAATCTCCAATTGCATGGGGATAGCGTTTGTCTAATAATCCAACAATTTGAAAAACAAATTTAGGTATTAAAACAACATTTCCATTGAAACTGTAAGCTTCCTGTAGTTGTCCATTTGGAATTATGCGCTTACCATCAATTGTATTTCCACCATAAGAAATTACTTTTTTTTGGTCAGAAATAGTATTACCGATAATAGCAGTTTGATTATATTTTGATCGAGCTGAATCTATTAAATTAATCAAAGCATCCTCGAATAAAAACGTATCATCATTCAACCACAAGTAATAATCAAGCTCTTTTGAAGAAGCAGCAGTTTCCCAAGCCAAACGCATTCCTCTATTCCAATATAAATTTCCATTGCCTTGAATAACATTTACATCAGGAAATTCAACTTGAATCGCTTCTGATGTACCATCAGTTGAACCATCGTCCACTAAAAACACCTCCATTTGAAAATTTTCATTCAATCCTTTCTGAAAATATAAATGCGAAAGGCACATTATTGTCTTGTCTTTCCTGTTGTGACAGGTAATAAGTACGGCTATGGTGGGTAAATGAATCATTAATAAAATAAACTGAGTTACAAAATTATTTTACTTAAAAACGGGATTAACGTTGTAAAAGAGGAAGCTATCGAACTTATTTCAGATGTTGTTGTCAATATCTCTCTCCATGTAGTTTTAGGGTTCCAATTCCGTTTAGCTTCATTAAACCAAATTTGATTGCCAAACTCATGAGATAATTTATCAATAGCGTCTTTAGGAGATATAATACCTTCCGAATTGGCTAAAATTTTATATAATCCAGTAGGAGTAATTTTGAAGATATCCCTTCTTAAGCTTTCACCTGGATTCAAACCTATTAGAGAAACTTTTCTTTCCAACCATATTCTCAAACTAGCGTTATTTATAGGTATGGAAAGATGTAAATCGGTAGATATAATTTCATTTGCAGGCAGTAATTTTATTATTTCAAGTAGTGCAGTCTTATCTTGAATAATTGGATTTCGCAAACTTATATCGGTTAAATATCCATTAGACTTTGTTATCGATAATCTGAAACTAGCAGCAACATTAACTGGATGTTCTTCAATCAATCCTGAATCAATAGCAGCTTTAAGCACTAAAATTTCCAGTTCGCGTTTGCTTAAACTTCCAAAAGGAAATTTTTGTACATTTTCAAAGATTTCTTTTCCGAATTGTTCAAATTTATTCTTCATTCAACTATTATATTGAGTCACTAAAAGCCTAATTGTTTGGAACTTATTTCTCATACAAACTTTGAATCCACTCTAAAGAATTTTATTTGTAATTTGAAAAGGAAGTAATAAGTTTTTCTGTAAATCATTGTCAAAAATTACGCTTTATTTTCAATGGATAAGAAACATGTTTCTTTGGAGAAAATAATGCTTGAATCCACTTTCTAATTGCACCATCTGACATATTCCTAAAATGCGGTGAATAACATAATGCTACGGTAATCCAAAGCATAATATTCATTATATCAAAATTATTAAAATCTTCCACCCATGCATATACCCACCTGAAAGAAACATAGAGACCCAAAATTTTTGAAAATGTATTGCTGCTTTGAAAAATCGCTAATTTGGCTGCCTTAAAAAAAACAAGAAAATATAAAACAACACCAACGATACCAGTCCAAGTAAAAATATTTAATATAGAAACTTCATTTTTGTAGCGAATATAACGTTTTGTTTTAATTGCTTCAGCGAATTGATATCCAAACAAATCAGAATCATTTCCACTAGCAGGTGTTCGTCCAAACATTACATAATTATGTTTAATAGCTGAAACAATTACTTCTTTATAAAGGAATGTTCTTGTATCAGCCTTCAGTTTTTCTTTTGTAATCTCACCATTTATGATTTTTGTCTGAACATATTCTCCTTCAATATAATCATCCATATTAAATACATTAAAATTATTAGTTGCAGCAAGAGAAAATAACACAAGAGGAATAACGAAGAATAAAATATAAGATATTTTCAATAATTTAAAACGCAATAACCCATTTAAATAAATCAAAAATGAAAAAAGTAATGGAACCAAAAATTTAATCACATTACTACGTGCAGATAAATCAATGAAAATCACGAAAACAGAAATACCAAAAACAATTATTTTCCATTTTTTCGGCAGGACTGGAAAAAATAATGCTAAGAAACTAATTGGAATTAAATAATAACCATAAGCAATGCTATCAACAAAAAATAACATAATTAAAAAAATAGGTAATGCGATTTTAAGCCAATTTTGAAGAATATATTGTACCAAACGAATATTTCTGAACGCATAAACTGCAACAATTATAAGTAATCCAAAACCATTAGTAATTAAGCTTTTTAAATCCCAATAATTATCAGCAACGAAAACACCTCTTATGATGCAAATTATAATCCAATATATGTATAATTTTAGATAAAGGAGCGTTTCATCTTTTTTGTTTTTATTTAAAGGTAGATTTAATTTTAATAACAAAATGGTTATTATTAAATAAATAATCCAAGATGTTGTTGTGTTACCAATGGGTAAGCTTGACCATGGATTAACAGAAATCACGGTTAATAAAACAAACAGAAAAGCTAGAGTTTTATATTGTATTTTTATCAATTTAATCTTTTAATTTATAGTATTTTTTTAATAAACTTAGCAGGATTTCCAGCCCAAATTTCATTATCGGGGACATCTTTTGTAACTAAAGAACAAGCACCAATTACAGAATTAGAGCCAATAGTTACCCCCTTAAGTATTGTTGAATGAGCGCCAATAAATACATTCTCTTTGATTGTTACCTTACCATGCTTAGCATTTATTTTATCTAATCCCTTAATTTTCCTGATCTCTGGATCAAGAGAATGAAAATCAGTATCATATATTACGGTATTACCACCAATTGTTACAAAATCTCCAATTTCTATATAATGATTACAAATTATTGCTGTAGAACTCATTCCTACACTATTTCCTATAGTCAATTTTCCTTCGACCCAAAAAGTTGTCATTTGCGGTCGTCCAATTACATTGTGATTAGTACCACTATTAATTGTCAAATTATTACCTAGGTTGACTTTTCCTCTTCTAGTAACCAAAACTTTCAAAAAACCATTCACTTTTAATTGATTTCCAAATTTTACACCGTTTAAATAAAATATTAATTTTGAAAATGGTGTAAAGATCCAAGAATAGGATAATTTAAATCCTTTTCTAATCGCTTTGAATAAAACCGAAATGTATTTCATTTTTAAAAATCAATTAGTTTTTTCTTTATTTCTAATAAATCCATTTCCCACCAATTAGAGTTAAGTAAATTGGAGATTTTTGCTTCGTCAAATCTATATCTAATTATTTTTGCAGGTGAACCACCCACAATTGAATATGGTGGCACATCTTTCGTTACTACAGAATTTGCTGCAATAATTGCACCGCTGCCAATATTCACACCATCCATTATTAGTGCTCTAGTTCCAATCCAGACATCATGGCCAATTATAATTGGTTTATATTCATTAAATTCTAGGTCTTGATGTACTAATTTAATATTTAGCGTGTTTTTTTTTCTATAAAAAAGAGGTGATGTCGAAAAATTGTCTATCGGATGTGTACCCAAACCGATACAAACATCGCTTCCTATAGAACAAAATTTACCTATAGTTGCATACTGTAAGATACAGCCTTTACCAATATAGGAATAACTGTTTATTGAGGAATGATTAATAACACAGTTTTCTAAAATGTGTCCATTCGAAGCTATTTTACTTTGATCATCGATACAAACACCATTATCAATTATTACACCTTTGAATCGTTTACTATTCAAAATATCTCTTGATCCATTTATTCCTGATCGGTGTAGTTCTTTAATAACACCAAATGGATAAAAAATTAATCTTAATATATATTTCTTAATTGCCATCATAATTAATTACCAATAACAAGCCCCTTCAACTAATTTAGCATTTTTTGGTTTATTATCTATGCCTGGTCGAATCCAGTTCTCATTCATCAAATTAGTATAGGAACCGTAAGGGATACCCCATTCTTTAACCCCATAATTAGGATCTTCCCAGCGATTACCTTTGATACCAAATAACAATTGTAATACTCCACCAAGGTGTACCGCTTTTTTACCTGTTCTTTTAACATGGGCTCCCAAATGAAAACCATAAGCACCACAACCTATCAGTGCAATATCGAAATCTATTTTATCGATTTCTAATTTCATAAAATCTAAAGCTTCAAACCAATCTTTAAAAGATGTTGAATTTTTAGCTAAACTTAATACTGGTCGATATGTAATTAATTCAAAATCCGGAAGTATTTGACGAGTAAATAACTTTTCTTTTCTATCATATTGAAATTTGATTTCTTCAACAAAAGGATTTACAATCAATATCTTTTTCCCTTCTAATGCTCTTGTCCAAGGGTTTATACTCCAAAATGGCTCAAGTAATCTAATGTGAACTTTTTCTGAATTTTTTAATTCAGTTTTAAATTTTTTTTCACTTGTAATCCAAGAACCTAAAATGTCAAGCTCTGGTATATCATGCAGTAGTAATTCTGAAAACTGTTCGATTTTGACTATTGTTGGTGGAAAAAAACCAGCAGCTTCATGTAACAGTTTAATTATACCATCATTCCACCACCAACCATACTGTTCTCCTCTAACATATTTTAATATGGATCTATTTTTATTGGCTACCCCTTGATAATTTATTAAGGCGTTTAATTCATTAGCTCCAAAGCGACCAATCATACAAGGTTTATCCGCTATCAATGTGTCATATATAATCTGAGAGGCCTTATCAGCATCTTGAATACATTCGGCTTTTGCTTTTTTTTGGGAGTTGAATATATATCCGTAAATTTTACGCAAGCTTTTAAGAGCAAAGATTTGGTATTTGTTCATTTTTATATTGATAGAGCTTTATGAATTAATTCCCCATCATTTTCTGCAAGTATCCAATCATTAGCTGTTGGATATCCATGCCAAAAGTCTTTAGGGCAAACCTTTGTTCCTTTATTCAAAAGAGCCGGTTTGTAGGAAAATGAACTTTTACTTGTAATAAGGCAGTCAGCATAAACCATGTGTAGAAATGAATCTTGTGCATTCATATCTAAGCAAAAGTGTAAATTGGGAAAATGTTTAAAATCTTCAAAATCACTTTCTTCACCTTGTGAAAAAAGATAAATGGCAATCTCTTTTTCTGTTTGAAGTGTTTTTAAATAGTTGGTCAATACATTGCTGAAATAGGTATTGTTTTGCCAACGCATCATTAAATTGGGGTTTTTGTTTTCTTGACCAATTACTATATCACCTCTTCTCACATGAATGGCGACTGAATAGTGGTCTTTCGAAAAAATAAGTTGTTCCTTTTCTCGTGCTTTCGCATTGAAAAATTTGTTTTGTAAATCTTCCATTACACCGAACTGGTCTTTGTAATATTGATCTTGTTCACAGACAAAGACCACTTTTCTACCGGAGTATGCGTCGATTATGGAATGGATTCTAGTGAGTTCTTGTCTATGGGTTTCTAAAAAGAGTGGTAAGCGAACTTTTTTGTAACCTTTTTCGATCAGTTCATGGATTTTAACTTCATTCTCTCCAAATCCCAAAAAGGTTTCCCATTTCGGTGTTGAAAATGCAATGTGAACGAAATTTAAGCCAAACTGTTTGGCAAACCAATAACCCGCTATCCAATTGGCCATTTGGTGACCAATTCCGGCACCAGGGTTCGGGCATGCTGCAAAATAAAAATAATCTTTGTAAACGACCTGATTTTTTAAAAAGATTAAGCTGTGCCAATAAGATTTATAAAGATACGGATACAAAAATGTATTCCTAGCTTTTGAAACGACTTCACCCCACAGACTTCTTTTTAATTTTGTAATTATTTTATACATAATAAATAGTCAAATAATCATTTTACGTAAGATCAAATCCAAATAACTACCCCTAAGCCCTGTTGACCAAATTTTCAATTTCAATCTCACTCTAAAAATAAATGTATTATAACCATCCACATAATATCCACGTTGGTCAAAATTTATTATATAATCAATTGAATGCAAAAACTCTACAGCATTATCCAACCATTTACCCTGATGTAAACAACCCCTTAAGTCGTATGGAATTGGGTATAGTATTCCATTTTTTGCAGAAACCAATTTTATCCTCATTTTTTCTGCACGTTTTGAACCATACCATTCGGACATCCACGGATTCTCATGTGGCAAAGCCATTTCACGTAGCATCGCTTTTGTCCAAAAAGCTATCTGATACGAAAACATGACATGAGGTGCAGGCGGAATCACATTAACTAATTCTGGGTGTTTAGTTAATGTTACATTTGGATAACCTTGATATTCCAGACAAAGAGAATCCAAATTATTTTCACAAAAAAAATGATAATATTCTTCCACCTTCTGATGATCAACTTTTCCCATAAAAATGTAGTCAATCATAATTAATAACACGTTTTCTGAAGTAACAGAATCTAAACCTGCACGGAGCACCTTTCCAAAACTACCCAACTTACCAACTTTCGTACAGCGGATATTTAAATCGGGACGTGAATAATCGAGCTTTTCGGTATTCAAAACAATTTCTCCCTTATATTCAGGATAATATTTCTTGAATAAATCAAAAAACAAGTCCCAAATATCTGCATAGGAATCGGAAGAACTAACTAAAATAGTACAATTTTTCATCTAATATCTTTTAATATTTGAGTAATTATTCTTTATAATTTCTATACCTATCCTTTCCTCTTTATCATATAGAATTATTTCTTGCTCAATTTGTTCTTCTAAAGTCAATCTGAACTTAATAAATTTTGCTGGATTTCCACCAATTATTGAATAAGGAGGATAAATATGATTTTTGATGCAAATACTTCCCGCTGCAATAATGCTGCCACGTCCAATTATAGTCCCAGGGCATAATGTAACATTTGCTCCAATCCACACATCTTCATTGACTATCACATCGATAGCTTCTACTGAACCCCATCCCTCAGTCTCGGGACGTTGTCCTACAGTATTATAATTATGATTAAAAGTAATTACAGTAAAGTTCGGTCCAACTGAACAGTTTCTTTTCATAATAAACTTTCCTTTTTGACAAATAAATTTAGCATCGCTATTGATTCCGCAATAGTCATAAATAAAAACATTTTGTTTAACTCCCCAAAAAGGTGATCTAATACATGATGTAGGTGCTAAATAACCAAAACGATCTTTCCTAGAAGAGAAAAACGACATTTTTATACCTTGTAAACCGTCAATAAATACTTGAATAAGTATTCTAGTTTTATTTATCATTTATGTTTTCTGTTTTTATCAAATGGATCTTAAAACTTGTGAGTCTTTGATATTAATCAATATAATAACAATTCATTTATTTTGACTTAGGTGTTGAACGTTAAATAAATTTTTAATTATTTGTTTTTTTAATAAATTTTTCAAACAACAAAACACCAACTTGATTTATATTCAATCTCTCATTCTTGGAAAAACCTACTAAATAAACTGATATTATAAAAAGGAATATACTTACTACAGCTACTAAAACTAACCTCATAAGGCCAATTTGAAGTAATAAATAAGGAATTAATGCAATTATAAAAACTAAAAAAAACGAAATAAAACACCTAAAAACTACATTTATCATAAATTCTCTAACAGATAAATTACAGTTTCTTTCAGCATAATAAAGAGTTACACATGATGAAATTAATGAATAAATAATAAATACAACATATAGGATATACGGTGGATAATCCAATTTAAATAATAAAAAAGATATTGTTATTGGAAAAAAAAATAATATCGATGACCATACTTGGTATGACTTTATGTTTCCTTGCGCTGCTATAGCTGAGGACAAAGGAATGAATAATTGTTCTATTAAGCTTTTTATTAATAAAAGTCTACAAAAAATGATTGCATAATCAGGAACATTCTTTAACCACAGTTTAAAAATATAAGGTAATTCGATTAAAAAAGGAATATATAAAATCATTAATAAAAAAAATGATACTTTACTACCCATCATTGTTGCTTTTAGCATTAAAGCTCTATCACCAGAACCTTCACTCTTATCAATCATAGGATTTAATGCCTTAATAAGTGTTGTAGCGAAAACATTTAATTGTCCGTTAATTTGGCTAGCAACACTTTGAGCAGCATTGATAACAGAGCCGAAAAAGACATTTATGACAATAGTTGTGCCATAATTAGCAATCATGCTACTAGCAGCACCTAACAAAGACCAGCCTGCAAACCCGCTAATTTCTTTCAAAAGAGGTTTATCATAATAATGCCGGAGTTGCAAGACGCATTCCGCATAATAGCGGCGGCAATAAATACGGCGCAAAAGCAATAAAAAAATAGAAAGAGCAGCCATCAAAAAACCATAGGCCAGTAAGTGGTCTAGGGAGCTGTAGGTAATATACAAAGCAATACCCAGTTTTAAAATAGCTTCTATAATCCCCAATATGGCATACACCATCATGTTTTCGTGACTGGTAATCACCGCCTCATAAGGGACAGAAATCACTGTGAACAGGGTACTCACGACCATAAACTGGTAAATAATTTTCGCCACTCCCAATCGCTCTGGCGCTATGTTCAATATGCCATTAAAAAAGAAATAGCCAGCAATTTCCAATACCAACATAGTAACTACGGCAATGCCCCAATGCAGTAGCGTGCTCATGTTAAAGATGCGCTTCACTTTCTCCAGATCGCCGGCTCCATGGGCAAACGACATAAAGCGCTGGGTAGCAGCCGCCATCGAGCTGTTCAAAAAACCCAACATCGCAATAACGCCTCCAACTAAGTTAAACAAACCAAAATCGGCTACGCCCAAAGCTGCCAGGACAAGCCGTGTGGCATACAAGGAAATAAACATCGTAATGGACATACGGACGTATAAAATACCAGTATTTTTTGCTACACGATGTGCTGCTTGCATTTTTTTTTTTACAAAAGCATTTATTAATATAATTTCAAAACTCTAAACATTACAAAGTGAGGTTTAAAGTAAGCGCATCATTTCTACTTCTTTCACCATATCCACATTCTCCAAAAACCATTCATAGGTTACTTTAATCCCTTCTTCCAAACCAATCTTCGCTTTCCATCCTGCATTCGTCATTTTGCTTACCTCCATCAATTTGCGCGGGGTACCATCGGGTTTGGTGTTGTCCCAAATAATTTCGCCGGTGTGTCCCACAATGCGTTGAATGATTAGGGCTAATTCCTTGATCGTTAAATCAACTCCAGTTCCCACATTGTATAAGTAATCAGGCAATTGGTTTTCTAAAGTAAAAACAACTGCTGTAGCCAAATCGTCTACATAAAGAAATTCACGCAAAGGGGTGCCAGATCCCCAAAGTTCGACAGCGGTGTTATTGTTCAGTTTGGCTTCATGAAACTTGCGTATCATAGCAGGCAAAACATGAGAACTATTCAAATCAAAATTATCATGAGTGCCGTATAAATTGGTTGGCATCAAACTCACAAAATCTTTCCCATATTGATTGCGAATGGCTTGACACGCTTTTACACCTGCAATTTTAGCGATAGCATACCATTCATTAGTAGGCTCGAGCTCAGAAGTCAATAAGTATTCTTCTTTCAACGGTTGTGGTGCCAAGCGCGGGTAAATACATGAACTCCCCAAAAAAATGAATTTTTGTACATCAAAACGGTGTGCTGCATCAATCAAGTTATTCTGTATCTGGAGGTTTTCCATTAAAAACTGGTAGGGATAATCGTTGTTAGCCAGAATGCCACCAACCCGAGCTGCTGCATCAATGACCACAGCAGGTTGCTCCTGTTTAAAAAAAACTTCAACAGCAGCTTGGTTACGAAGGTCCAATTCTTGAGAGCTTTTGCCAATTAGATTGGTATAACCTTTAGAAGTGAGGTTTCTCCAGATCGCTGAGCCTACCATACCCCGGTGTCCTGCAATGTATATTGTAGTGTTTCTATCCAATTTATGATTCAATTTCAATTTTAGATTCCTGCAACTTTTGTACATATTGCATATCGTGATGCATCATAATGCGCACTAATTCTTCAAGCGTGGTTTGTGCTGGATTCCATCCTAACAATTGTTTTGCTTTAGTAGGATTTCCTAATAATTGTTCTACTTCGGCGGGTCTAAAATACTTCGCATCAACTTCAATAAGCGTAGCGCCCGTTACACTATCAATTCCTTTTTCATTAATTCCACTGCCTTCCCAACGAATGGGTATTCCGGCCTCGGCAAATGCTAATTCTAGAAATCGTCTTACGGTATGCATTTTTCCAGTAGCAATTACAAAATCTTCCGGACTAGGATGCTGCAACATCAACCACATACATTCCACATAATCTTTGGCATACCCCCAATCACGTTGGGCATCTAAATTTCCTACATACAATTTCTTTTGGTATCCATGCGCTATTCTACTGGCAGCTAAGGTGATTTTACGTGTAACGAAAGTTTCGCCTCTTCGTTCGCTCTCATGATTGAACAAAATACCATTGACTGCAAACATTCCATAGGATTCTCTGTAGTTTTTGGTTATCCAAAATCCGTATTGTTTGGCCACTCCATATGGAGAGCGAGGGTAAAATGGAGTTGTTTCTGATTGTGGAACTTCGTGAACCTTACCATACAACTCCGAAGTGGAAGCCTGATAGATTCGACAGGTTTTTTCCATTTCTAAAATACGAACTGCTTCAAGAATTCGCAATGTTCCTACAGCATCAGATTCTGCTGTATATTCAGGTACTTCAAACGAAACTTTTACATGACTTTGTGCTGCCAGATTATAGATTTCAGTAGGCTTAACCTGTTGGATAATTCGAATCAAAGAACTAGAATCAGTCATATCACCGTAATGCAACTCAATACTCTTTTTTTGTTGAATATCTTTAATCCACTCCTCAAAATACAAATGTTCTATTCGACTCGTATTGAAATAAGAAGCTCTTCGAATTATTCCATGAACTTCGTATCCTTTTTCTAATAAGAATTCAGCTAAATAAGAACCATCTTGACCTGTTATCCCTGTAATAAGAGCGATTTTAGACATAATTGAAAATTAAATTGAAAGCAGTTGTTTTTCTCTTAGGATTAAATTAGAGATCACTGGATTGTTTTAAGAAAAATAAAGCCGGCAACCGATATAAGGCTACCATAAAATAAAGCAAATACGCTATTACAATTAAAAGTACTAAGCTCAAATTAACATTAAGCCCACTTAAACCATAGGCAAAAGCCAATAACAAAAGTGTTACCAGTACAATCAATTGTGTGGCTTGGCGATGCGACAAGCCTTTAGCAATTAATGCGTGATGTAAATGATTTTTATCTGCAACGAATGGATTTTTTCCTTGTTTCATTCTAACAAAAAAGATACGGGTAGTATCGACAATAGGGTAGGAAAAGAGTACAAAAAGATACAAAATACTTATATCAATAGCAGTATCTTTATGTAACGAACTATTGAAAGAGAGGTAATGTAAAAATTGAAACGCCATAATAAAGCCTAAAACCATCGACCCTGAATCTCCCATAATGACTTTAAAACGGTCTGAGAAATTATACTTTAAAAAAGCAAACAGTATCCCCACTAAGGTAAACGCAATTACAGATTGCCCCAACTGATGATGAAAATAAAAATAACAGCCTAATGCTAAGTTGCTTAATAAACTAATCGATCCGGCTAAGCCATCAATTCCGTCTGACAAATTATAAGAGTTTACCATGAAAAAGAAAGCAAAATAACTCAAAATTAAAGACCCAAAATAAGACAATTGATGTACTCCAAAAATTCCTTCTAATGAATGCAATCGGGTATCTGTAAGAAAAATAACAATGCTAAAGGCTATAAATTGACCTAAAATTTTATTCCGTTTAGACATTAGAATTAAGTCGTCTTTTAAACCAATAAAAAAGAGAATGGTGATGGCGGCAAAAAAAGATCGAAATAATCTAAAATTAAATCCACTTTGAGTTAGTGCACCAAAAAAACTTGTAGATAAGATTAATACAGAATATATGACAACCCCACCCAAATTAGTACACCAACCGGTGTGTGAACTCCTATTTTCTAATCGTACTATAATATTTTTTTTAACACTTACTTTAACAACAATTAAAAACAGCTTGGTCGCTAATAAATACACTAAAATAGCTGTAAGAGGCATATATGACAAAACAAATTCATCAATAACAGGATTATCTAAATAGGTCTTCATATGACTATATTGAATTTATTGCGAAATCATTTTTGAATTGCTTTATTTCACGGCTTCGCCGTTGTGAGTCCCATTACTATAGGTTCACAAACTTGTATTTGCAACAATTGCAAATGGGTATTACTTTGATTTTTAATAGTTTAAAAATTAAAATAATCCAAACACCTTACCGAACTAATTCATTAATTTTTGGATTGTAATAAAAATCCTAAATGAAAAAATTAGGTATTCAAAATTAATTCTTTGAAATACCTTTTTACTCGATTAGTGATTGTAAAAAAGCCTTTTGAGTGGTAATTAATCCTATTTAAGGAAGGTTTGTAGAGGTATAAAAAAGGAAAAGGCTTGACCTTAATAAGTCAAGCCTTTATTTATTTTATAATGGTAGCTTAATTGAATTAGTTATTGGAAAAGCTTGTGTAATTCTACATCTAATATAGATGCGATTTTATTCAACATAGATAATTTGATTTCTGCTTTACCAGATAATAGCTTATTGTAATAATTTTCACTAATATCTAATTGATTTGAAATATATTCATTAGTTAGATTTTTCTGTTTTTGAATGCAATCAATTCTATTTAAAATTTTTTCCATTTCGCAACCAAATTACCGTATAAAAACAATATTTAAAACAGTACAAAACTGAACAAAAAAATTATAATAATTTGTCACTATATTTAGTGATTTTTCAAAGCGTAAATAAACTATTTTAAATATTAGTTGTGTTCTGAAAATGATTATTAAATAAAAACGAAATGTCTAAAAACAAAATACTAGAAGGAGAGACATTCAATACCTCTGCGATTTTAAATAGCCTCGAAATTGTTAAGTCAACTTCTCCTCTTTCAATTTTACCATACCCAGAAGAACTCATTTTTAATTCTGCAGCAACATATTCTCTAGTTAACCCCTTTAACTCTCTAATTTTTCGAATATTTTCATAAACTTGATTGCTCATAATTGAAAAACTGAAATTAATTATAACTCATTTCAAAAATCTTATTATCAATGTTAGATTCATTATAAAATCTATATATAATGCTATTATAATTAGCCAACTTGAATCAAAAAAAAGATATTCAAATTTTAAATTTTTAACTCAAATACAGCAATAAGAAAAGTGAATATAATTCCTTAATAAGGAGAAAATAACCTGAATTAACGAGATTAATCTTAATTATTATGTTTTAAAAAAACGAAAATGTAATACTAATATTATATAAGTGTTTAAAATATTTAAAAATAAACAAATTAAGGTATTACTGCTTCTTAGTATTATCTAATTAGAATTTGAATAGATCTTATAGCTTATCTAAATCGTACATTAATAGATAGCACATAGCATCATAAAAATAATGGGGTTTTAGATTGCAATACATAACCAACCTATATATCGCAAGTCCCGTCTCTGTTTAAGTCAATTTGGCATAAGTACCAACTTAAATAGGACTATGTCTTTATTAAGAAAAAAAAAAAAACATTTAGCACCCAAATAAAAAATGTCTTAATCCTAACTAAATAACCCTTCTCTTAAATATTTAAAAGAAGGGTCAAAATAGTTAATCTAAGAATTTATTAAAACCTAAATTGTAATAAAATTTCATTGGTGTTTCTAGCAGCAGCTAGTGTAGGTTGCGCACTCATTTCATAAGCAAAGCCAAAAATAAAGCTTTTACTCAATAGTAACGCAATCATTGTTGCATAAGGCACTTGACAAAATCATAAATATATAAATAAACATTTGTTTTCTGCAAACTTTACGATTCCAATTAAGTTTTTTTTGTGGACTCAAATAAAGCTAAAAACTTATCCATTTCATCAGCTAAAAATTCGATTGTTTTGTCTGAATAGCCTACTAAGTAAGCCATTCAGAAATGAATGGCTTTTTTTATATATTCAATAAATACAAATTTCCCTATAAAACCTCTAAATTACCCAAAAATCAAACGGGATTTGTTCTATCTATAGACCATTTTTACATTCTTAATTTGTACTTTTATAAAAATTATATCCCGAATTGAAAGCTATTTATTCGTACT
>JACCDV011046122.1_pt1 | contig 19504 bp, 28 predicted proteins | sample 7446131 | NCBI WGS metagenome assembly JACCDV01 (sample SAMN15323448, study PRJNA562643) | freshwater metagenome | isolation source: river surface water | place: USA:Blue River Watershed | collected 2017-08-17 | reverse complement strand
TTACTGTTTGACTTAGCTGGTTTATCAAATATTGGCAACAGGCAACGGGAACAAAGATAACCGGGGCCGGGTTTGCACGTCCTTGTAAAAGTTACATCTGTATTTAATACTTTTGCTCTCATGCATCCCTCCGAGGCGCCTGCATCCACGCCCAAAAACCTACAATCATTGTGTTAGCTAGCTGCATAAAGTCTTTTCTATATGCAGCGTCCAGGACTGACACAACAGTTACCCCTGTAAAAGTGACTATTACTAGGATTACTGGTAAGTTCTTCATGGCTTATCAAACTTGAGAACGGTATTCAATCCGGCATAAATTGCTTTTGCAACTGCTTCTGCACCGACTCGGTTCCAAAGGTTCATATCCGATTGAGTATCTACAAAACAGGTTTCTACTAAAATTGCTGGCATTTTAGTATTATTCAAAACGAAAAACTTCTTATATTTGGCGCCGCGATTATTGAAGCCTAAGTTAGCTAATTGCTTACAAACCTCAACTGCTAAAGTGCAGCCAAAATCACCAACATAAAAAACCTCACAACCTCTACCACGACCAGCGTTATGATGAATAGAAACGAAATAATCAGCATTAGCATTATTTGCAGTGTTGACTCTTTGACGTAGACTATCGTTTACAGAAGACGCTTTTAGAGGTCGGCAAGGAATTACTTGTACACCTGCTTTAACAAGCATTGATATTAAGTGATTACCGACAGCAAGATTCATTATATTTTCGTTGCCTATATCGACTGCACCGCCATCAGGAGGTACATTATGCCCAATATCAACTGATATTTTTAATTTTTTCATTGCCTTAAGTTTTCAAGAGCTAAATTATTTTTCTTTGTTTAGATAACCGTGGTCTTTCAAAAATTCTTGCAAATCTTTAATCCAACCGTGTAGTCGGTTGAACTTATGGTCAATTTTCTGATTTAAAGAATTTATTTGATAATCTACCGTTTCTTTACGTTCTTCATAAACAGAAAAGTGTACAGCTAAATCTTTTTCTGTTACAGATTGTCTTTCAGCGATATTTTTAGCCAAGTCATCAACATATTTATATATCTTGGCTTCAAGTTGAGCTATTTTGTAAATAGTTGCAGTTAAAGTTACAATCATTATAACTATCTCTGCGTTTATTGGAATATTCATTAACCCCTCTCATGAAGTGAGTAGAAGCACCCTAAGATAGCCGTAAATAGTCAGCTTTACGGCTATTCAACTAACAAAAACTAAACAGCCGCGTTGTATTCAATGTAAGAAGCATTAGCTTTTGACTCAGTAAGATTCATAAAATGAACTTCACCTTGATAAAGTCCATTGTTAACTGGAAAGTTATACTCTTCATTTGGCTGTAAAGTATATAGTACAGTTTTTGGCGCCCCATTCTCCTGAAAACCATCACATACCAAAATTAAAGAACTTCCATTAGTTAAAGTGAGGTTACGTCTCTTGCTGTTGGCATCAAGAATTTTTTTCTTTTCTCTTGAATTAAGCTCAATTCTTGCGCTAGCTGGAGTATGTGGAACAAAAGCAACACCGCGATTATATACTGACATAAACGATAATATCCTATCTCCAAATTGTGTTATAAATTTGTCAAAATCATAGTCTTGAGAATCGACATTAAGTACTTCTAGCTCAATAGTCCATATTAAATTAGTGTCATCAAGTCGTTTAATTCCTATTCGCTGGTCTCCTAAGCCAATGGGAAAATAAAAGGTGAAAATTTCAGGTTCTATTCGGTAACTAAGTCGCTTTGAATCAAATAAATTAATTTTTCTATCTTCATCCATAACAATAGAAGATATTGCCCCTTTTAAATATTGATTAGAAGTGCTACTTATTAACCCGCTTTTAATCCTAAATATCTCACCTTGTACTGGATTAGTATATTGCCAGTTTTTATTAAGAATGTACCGGCCCAAAGAACGCCAACTCATGAACGCCCAAACTCAGAAATATCATTAACTTTCTTTTCAAGACGAGCTAAATCAGCAATCACCTGTTTTATTGATTCATCGTAAGCATCTGCTAAGTTACCTTTGTAAGTCCATACCTCTAGTTGCATTTCTTTATGCCACTGAGCAAAGTTAAACTCGACAACGTAATTAGATGTTGTACTACGATGCTTTGAAAAATCAAGTAATATAGCTCGCTCTAGCCCGATTCGCCATTGCTCAACAGCAATTCTGGAACGCTTTACAAACGCCCCAGATTGTAAATAAGCCTGAGCATGTCCAGCTAACCACCAATTAGACTGAGCGGTTGCATTGCTCAGAATAGCCATACATATCGGTGTATTGACCTGTATTAGGTATGGTTTAATAGGCTCTAGCTTTTTCCCAGTGACCCTTCGAGTTGGTAAGGATTTACCTACCAACTTTCGATTGACAGCAAGTTTCCAATTAATAGGAGCTAAATTTAATTTAGCCATCTATCCCACTGACCAGGTACGCCCATCTGGCGTAACAAAGTTTTTTGGTTTATTTTTAGAGGCTTTTTTACAAAACTCACCCATTTGAGAGATATTCGCACTAGCTGGAACAGGTATTTGCTTGTATACAGCAACTTTCTGCTTATTTCTAGTAACCGTCTTCCCAGTAGGAAGTTTAATATGTTTGGCACCTACTGAACCTCTTACTGGTACATTTCTACCCTTCTTATTTTTGCGGGTAACAATTTTCTTCTCATAGCTAAATCCAAAATATTTAGCTGTGGCCTCAAGCATGTAAACGTAAATCGCCTTACCTTGTTTATTTTTTCCAAAAGCAACCGTTACACGTGGGCCTAATGGCTTTGCCATAATTTTACTGTCTCCTAACTACTTCTAACTATTAACTATTAACTATTAATATTAAGGAAGGTAGTCAGTGGCGGTAATAACAGGCTTCCCGTCAACATCGAGAACAAACGTAACTGGTAAAGTAGCTGTTACTGCTGCGGTTCCAGTTTCAGCGTCAAAAGTAACTGATACGTTATTTGGGCGTGTTTCTTCAGGTACTGATAATTCAGACGATTGAAGACTCATTGCAACTTCTAGCAATGCAGCTGACTTGTGGGTAGATTTTATATCGTTTCCAGAAATAGGTGCTGGCATTTAATTTTCCTGTGCTTAGATTTATTTGATAAATAAAAGCTAACTGTAGAAAAATCAAAGCGTGTAAGTGACTTTACTGATTAATAGTGCGCGGATATATATATCCGCGCATGTTTTTAAAAGTAATGACGCCAAGCTGGATGTTCACCACCGCTTACCCCATTTGGATAAAAATCAGCCCGGTACGGCTGCATCGTATGGGTTTTAATACCCGCTCGTTTCACAGGTTTACCCAATCCTGGCAGAAAGCGTTTATCAATATACTGCATGAGATTATTTTTAATATAAGCTTCTGCCGCTTGGTGTGAATTGGCATAAATAATTATTTTTGAGTTATCTTTACATTCAAAAACATAGCCATATTCCCCTTTTGTGTAAGGCTTTATACTAGGGCTACGACTTCCATTATAGTGAGGAATGTAAATAGTATAATTACCGCTGCGCTTTGCTTCTTTAGCCCGAAAAACTATTGCTAGTTGAGGAATACTGCTGCCTGGAGTAATAGTCCAAGATACAGGAACGCTAGCAACTGCATCAATTTTGCTATTTAAATTACCTAAATTAGTCCAAAAAAAATGAGATTTAAGAAGCAACATTTGAGCGGTATCATTGGCATCAATCAAGCAGTCAGTTAATAAATTCAACTTAGTATTTTTTACTTTTTCTTCTTTAGCGGTCTTAATAGCTCGCTGTACTTGTAAGTTGTGAACTTTACGAAACTTCTTCTTAAATTTATCAAAGTCATATTTAGACATCACTGTCTCCTACTTCCGGCTCTTTATTTTTACTTTTTTCTAATGCGTCTTTAGCTTCTTGAGAATTTTCAAAAATATTGACATTCTTTTTAATTTCATCTGTGTTTTTCAGTAATTCTTCTCCTTGTGTTTTAACATTCAAAACTTCAGATGTTACTGTTTCAAACGAGCCTATAGCTTCATTTGCTTTAGTTAAATTATCAATAATAGGATTACCAAAATTGTTGTTCTCACTCATGTAATTATAAGCATTATCAGATACCGTACCAAACCATCTAAGAGCGTTTGCAATTTTAGATATTCTATTTCCAACGATATTAAAAATATTAAAAACAGAATTAAACATACTTGTGATATTGTTTAATGCGTTGCTGACAGCTTGATATGTTCTATTTGCTTTATTCCATGTAGCATTTAGATTGTTATACGTTTGTTCGCCTAGTGCGGTTTTTAACATATCTACGTAAGCTTTACCAACAACCGAGCCAATATCTAAATTATTTCCTTCAGCATCTTTTATCCCAATAAACGCAAGTACGTTATTAAGCCCGGATGCCATTGTTTGAAAAATGTTGTTACTTAGCATGGCGCCATTGTGTAAAGTTTGCCACCAAATGAGAATATTAAGCGCACGGTCAAGATGTAGCCATTCTGCAACTTTATTAAACCTTGCTAAGAAGTTAGTAAGAAATCCGCCGATACCACCTGTTAATTGTGCCCCTAATTTTGTATTTATCGTGTTAGCAGTATTGTTTATATTGGTAACAATTCCGGTATTAGCTGTAATTAACCCTGTTTGAACAACATCCAAAGCAGTGCTATGAGCGTTTACTTGACCCGCTGCGGCATAGATTGGGGCCTCAGAAAAACGACAAGTTGATGGTGTATTACTCCGTACTGCTTGACCAATTTGATTGATATTAGGGATATTTGGATTAATTAAATCAGCTGTTTTGCGCGGTACAAGCGCTAGTGCTGGTGATATACCTAATGTCCATTTAAGCAGGTCATCAAGCTTTTTATTGCCTTCTTGATTCACCTTTTCTTGCTCCTTAACTTTAGTGCCTAATTCTCCTACTCGTTGTTTTAGAGCATCAATGTCAGCTTGATTTGTACTACTTTCTTTTCCAAGTTTAGTAACCTCACCCTTTATACCTCCAAAATTTTGAGCCAAGTTACCAACGGATTGAGCAAGGTTTGGCACTGCCAACTCTAAACCTTTAACCGTAGTAGCCACGGGTGAGATTGTTGCAACAATTGCAGGTGTAATGATTCTGATAATGTCGCCAGATTTTTGTTGAATTTCAGTTACCAATTGCCCCCTATCTAGCTTCTGGCTTAACTTGCCATCAAAGCCCTTCCTAACAGACTCTAATTTGCCATCTACTATTTTTGCCGTGTAAGGTTCAATAACAGTATTAATAGTTTGTGCGTTTTGTCTAATTAAGCTAGGAAAGTCCATTTTACGAACTACATCACTATTGTTTTGATTGGGGGCATTAGGTGTAGTTGGCTTAATGAGTTTAAGTCCACTCTCAACAGAACCAACTCTTGTAGTTAAATTGTTTATCCTTGTTGATTGAGCTTGTAAATTAGCATCAATCTTTACCCTACCTTGACGTGTTTCGTACAGCGCATCATTAGCCTTTTTCAAAGCATCTAATACTTTTGCTTCTAATTTAGCCTTGCCGATTCTAACCTCATACAAAGCATCATTGCTCTTTTTAGCTGCATTAGCAATTTGAGCTTCAAGTATTTTACGACCTGCTCTAACTTCGTACAATGCATCATTAGCTGTCTTGCGTACTTTAGGTAGGTTGTTGAGCAAGTTTTGAACATCAGCATAAACCGTTTTTTTAGTAGCATCTAAATCAGCTTTAATTTTTTTGGCGTTATCTTCTAAAGTTTTAGTTCTATTAAATAATTTTTGAGTTAACTTTAATTGGATAGCAAACTCTCTACCCGTTAGTTCAAATTGTCTAATTTGAGACTCATTGACTTGACTAGTTAGCCATAAATTACCAAAACCTAAAACTACACCAAAAATTGACAAAGCTGACGTAAGTAAATTCATAAAGCTAGCAAATCTACCACCGATTTTAGCCCACTTACCAGCTTTTAAGTTATCAATAGCGTCTTTAGCTTTTTTAACGTCTTTGCCCAAATTTTTTAATTTGTTAATTTCCTGTTGTGCATTCTTAGCTAATTCAGAACCTTTATCAGCCGCTTCTTTTGCTTGTTTCACCCGCTTAGTAACATCAGTTAAACCATCACGCAGTTTAGCGGCATCCTTAACAGCTTCGGTAGCTTTAGGCATTTTACGAACTAAGTCATTTAACACTCTAGCCGTTTGTTCAAATGACGAATTACTAGGTATTGATACTCTACCCAATCCCATATATTACCTATAAATAAATGTTTAAAATTTTGTTTAACTATTTAAAAAACATTAAATAGACTAACTAATACTTTTAACGGGTTCATTGCTGCTTTAATTGCATTTTCCAATGATTCAATATATTTACTTATTTTCGTTACTACATCTTCAAGTGCTGCTAACCTAGCTAATATCGCTCTTAAATCTTGCTCTCCTCCATTTTCTTCTTGCTTATTTTTCTTATCGCAGCACTTCTCATTTTTTTTAAGCCTATCATCAAAGTTTTTAAGCCTATCGTTAAACCCATCTATTTTTTTACCTAAATCCTGTAGCGCTTTGTCAATATCCTTACATTCAGCCATTTATTTTATCTCCTAAATTTCTAATACGACTAGCTGTATCCTGACATGGAATACAGCAATAACCTGGATATGTCGGCTTTTTACATTCAATCTCACCATCGGCACAGTTACCACATTGAACACTGTAAACTAATGGGCATTCACCCTGTTCTTGAAAAATTAAATTACCTTTGTGTTTAACAATAATTGAACATCTAACCTTACCCTGCTTATCGACTGGACACTTTACTGTCCTGTTAATAACTAAAGTTGATAAGTCAATGCCTATTGGAGATGGTTGATAGTCTTTATCACCACAATTTATCCATGTAATACCGTCTCCGAATTCAGGCGATTCAGGTGGTGGGGGTACAATTTTGTGTCCTAGCACTATTATGTTTAAATTCCGAAAGTTGTTGGGACTATAAAACTGGATTTCGTATCCCTGAGCATCGTAATTATCAGGCATTTCAATCGGTACTTCTTTCGTCTCTATAGTTATAGGTGCTTTTCCAGGCTTATATCTTTTCTCCTTTCCTTTAAAGCTATAGGTAATTATTGGCTTATCTCCTTCGTTGCAATATTCATTCATGCTAGTTATTTTAGTAATTATTAGGATTAATGGTATCTGTCAAATCTTCAATTTCATATGGTTCTATGTAAACCATTAAATTGTTTAACAAAACTACCAAAGTTGCAATTCTATACCCTTCACTAAAACCAATACCCCATAAGCTACCTTGAATACTATCGTTTGAATATGCACCAAATGAAAGTAATCTAATCGCTAGCGCCGCGAGTAAGGTTTCGGCTCTATTGTTGACTAATTGAGTCAAATTCAAATCTGATTTTTTAATCACTATCGTCTGTAATGTCTGTTTAGCATTGAAGCCAAATATGACTTGAAATGGCGATAAATAATTAAAATATTTAGACGAACTAACACGATTAGCGCTACTGTTACTTGATGTTCTTGACACAGATGCACAAGCGGCGGGCGTTATTAGCGACTTAGAAATTGCATGTCCAATTTTGCTATTTGAATACATTAAGCTACCCTCACCGAGAAGCCACTTGTACCCGTATTAACTAATAAAAATTGCTGTGTATTATCAGGAAAGCTTAAGGTGTCAAATCGTGCGGAGCCTGTAGCGGCAGCGATACCCAAGTCATCAGAGGTTTTGCCAGCAACACCAGCGTTGCTCTGAGTAAGTAATATTAATCCCGTTAAAACATCCCTCCTATTAGTTTGAATATTTATTGCACTCAATCTATTAGAAGAAAAAATGTCATAATCCGAGTTTGAATAAGGACTGATAGAACTACTTCTTATTACGCTCATAGCAGAAGATGTAAATATAAATCCATAATTCCAACTGTCCAAGTTCCACCAGATAGGGCGATTAGCAGGAATAATCACCCCTAATGGGATAAAAGCAGTCCCCTGAGTAATCAGCACTAATCGCGCTTCATTGCCAGCGTTTAAAGAAGTAAAATTAATATTTACTGTAGCGCTTAAAGCAGTAAATATTACTTCTGTACTTGCATTGGTTAAAGCTTTTGTACTTGTGTTAAAAGCCGTCCCAATAGCCACGTTAATTACTAAAGCGGTAGTAACCCTTATCCTTAAAAAGTTACTGCCAAAAGTCTTACTAGAATCTACATCAAATCGATAGACTAATATTCTATCTGTACCGGAAGTGTAATTATCAAAAGCAGTACTATAACCCGCATTGGTGAAAGCAGTGATAAGGGCATTCACCAGGCTGGTTTGAGTGATAGTAGCTGTAAGCGTTGAGTCGGTTCTAGTAGCTACTGGCATATTAGTAGTTATCGGGGTCAATACCTGACCCTGTATCAGGTGTTTGCAAGTCTACGCTAATGGTTAGTTGTCTATAGTTCTGATTATTCCTACTAACGATTGATGGCTGATTGGATTTAAGAACCGTTATTTGAATATCGGGGTTAGTCTCTTGTTTTGTCTCATTGAGTTCAATTTCTGACAAAAGCAATATAGCTGTTATTAAAGATTCTCCTGTATTGTCAGCACTAGCAGTTAAGCCAACTGTAGCTAAATCAACTTTGGAAATTATTAGTTCTGTTGCAGTTTGCGAGGCGTTGGCGCCGAATACCTGTTGTAAAGTTGGTTCTGCCATAGCTTTAATAAATTTTTACTTACTAATCCTTTTTACGCGCAAAAAAAGATACTAACTTTAGTAAAAATACTGAAGCTAATGAAAAAACCTTTTTATAAGTAAAATATACTGTCGTGGCTGCCCAACCAATAAGCAAAGCTGATTAATCGACACGGTACAGCGGCGCCAATTAGTCAGCTTTTAGTCAGGTTGCTTTGAGGCTTACACCATCAATTACACCAAATGGTTTTGTAGGCTGGATGCCAGGAACGAGACTTGAACTCGTGACACGAGGATTTTCAGCCCAAAACACTCCTCTGCTCTACCATCAAAAAACCCTACCAGCAAACGCTCAATGCCAGTAGGGATAAAGGTTAGAGAAGAATTTAGAGACATAAAAGAAGGTTATGCAAGGGTTACAGGATTTAGTCAGATTTTAGTCAGCACCGAAGGCGCCAAAGGTCGGTCATGCCTCAACATTAGCAGGTCATAGGCTCGTTGGTGATGCTTATCACTTATCCAATGATGGTACAGTTCACTATGTACAGTTAGAGAGTGTCCCATTTGTTGCGCGCTTAAAGATATATCCAAGCCAAATTCTAACGTGCGAATAGCCCAAGCGTGTCTTAAATTGTATGGAGCGAAGGGAATACGGCTACGTCTAAACTGTTGGCTAACAGCGTGTCCCAATGCTGAGTTTTTGCGGGGTTTACCGTCATCAGTTGTAATCTTGACGTTCGGTAGGTGACACGAGGACAAATTAAAAGCATCAAACCATTCCGGGTAACAGGCCCAAACTCTACGGGCGCCAGTTTTCCCTTCAAGTACGTGCAATATACGACAGCCGGAACGTAACAACTCAAAGTCGATCCGAAACACCTCGTGGTTACGCAAACCATATGTGGCAATGACACCATACACCCAACGCCACGCAGGATTACTGATTCTGTAGAACCAGGACGCTATAACCTCATCATCTGGAATATTACGAGGGTTAACCGATTTGGGGTTATACTTCCCAGCTAAAGGTGTTAGGTTGAGAGTTATACCTGCAAACTTAGCCAAGGCGCCCAAACAAATACAGTAACGCTTACGACTTTTAGTGTCTGGCTTGGTTCTTTTAACTAATTTGAGTATTAGGTCGGCTGTTAGTGTTTGCGTGCGTGGTAGCCTCTTGAATACTTGATAATAGTCTGTTTTCCAGGTGGTTAGCGATTGAGCATTTTTTTCTCTTTTAGAGAAGTAGTCTTCTTCAAAAGCATCTACCCAATCGGCTACGGTTTGTCTAGATAATTCAGCTTGGGATTTTAAGTACTTGTCCCAGTTAAAACGGTTGGCATCGAGGTCACGACGGACTACATAAGCTTCTCCTTCAGCCTGTTTTAGTCCTTCGGTGGTCGCGCTCACACTTAATGGTATGCGTTGCTGTTTTTTACCCTCTCCAACTCTTAAAGGGAAAGTACCTCGTAATCTTAATTTATTCCCGTCTTGCTCAATTGTGATAGCAACGTTTGATTCTTTTAAGCGCTTATTAGTCTGGTTAATTTGGTCTCCTAAATTCATCTTAGTTATCCATATCTTCAAAAGTTAAATAAATCCTGCTTTCGTTTTGGTTAGGTGGTCTGCATGGGTAAGGTTCAGATTTTTCAAGAAGTCTTAGTCCATTGGTTTCAGCATTTTCGATAAATAATTCTGCTGCATTACTCACCTTTTCTTTAGCCGCCCAAACTCTCACTCTAATTAAGTTAGTTGTTGGGTTTGGTGGAGTTAGGTCACGAATCCACTGTTTATTTTCACTATTCCAATACCAACCGAGCCTATTTAATTCTGAGTAAAGTTCATCTTGATTCGTATGAGGATAAGTTAACACTTCACAAGCTTTTCGATATTTAGCAGTTTGTTTCATACGTGCCTAACTAATTATTTTAATTCTCTGCCATCGTTTTAATTACTTCTAAAGTAGCCTTGCAATCCCCTAGCGCTGAATGGTCTCCACCGGGTAACTTCTGCCATCTATAATTACCAAAATAATCATCATAATCACCTACCCATGAAGAGTAATTAAGCATTGCACAGTGAATAGACCCTCCATTAACAAAGATTCGGCATTTCCTACGGTCACTCGTAGGGAATGCTATTTGAATCCCTCTTGCTTTCAGAGATTGCCGAATTAATCGCAAATCGAAATCGGCATTATAAATTATCACATCTTTGTTATCAATAGCTTTCCACACGTCAAGAAAAGTTTTTTCAAAGTATGAAGCATCTTTAACTAATGCGGATGTTATACCGTGTATTTGAGTGGCTTCTATTGAAATAGGAATTGTAGGTTTAACGTAAGCTTGCCAACCTTCAAGATTTGTAGAGGTAATGATACCAATTTGCACGATTTGAGCGTTAGTATCTAATCCGGTTGTTTCTGTATCTAAAATACACCAATTATCTTTTTCTAGAATTGTTCTAGCCCATTCAACAGACTTTTTAGAATCGGCTTCCCATTGACTTGTCATATTTAGCACTCCTGGTATTTCAAAAACATTGTAGCAGTCGTTGCAGTGGTAATCGTTGGTAATTTGCTCAAAGCAATTATTACTTAAACACATTGGGCATTTCATAGTTTTAAGTAGTTTTATCACCTCCAAAAATCAAAAGTTATTTTCACACCTCGGTAACACTTTCTGATATCGGGTAACACCAGTGTGGGAGGTGTAACCCTTGTAAACACTAGGGTGTGAGTTGGTGTGAAGGTGTGAGATGTGAAGGTGTTACCCTATCCCACACCCGGATTTTAGACTACTATCACACCTCACACCTTTACTTCAAGTATTAAGTAATTTGATAGAGTCACTTTCTGAAGAAACATCAACTTTTTCGGTGTTTGCTAGCTCATCAATTGCTTTATCTCTTGCTTCGGCATCTATTTTATTTTCGCTAAGAAACTTAATAAAACCCATATCTCGACCTTCTTTACCTTTGAATTTAATCCATTTATCAGAGCGGTTGTTTATAATCCAGGTAAGGATAAGTTGAGCAGTACTAGATAGTTCACTGCTGGCATTTAAACCAGAATTTAAGCTGTTTTCAAGCTTGGTTACAGCGTCTAAATTACTGGTTGTCGTTTCTGATTGTGGAGTAAAGCCGGGTAAGTATTGGCGTGAATCGCGGTCGTAACCTGAGTAATTGTTTAATTTCGGCATTGCGTACCACTGCCCTGTTTTACCAAAGTAAACCGCCCTACCAGTACTGGACTTTTCAATTAAATCAGCTACTACATCCAGTGATAAAGATTTAAAAATCTTAGCTGACTTCCATTGAGCTAAAGCACCAATATTTTCTTGAAATGCGATAACGATACTAGTCATTTGGCTAAAGATGGAGAGATTTAATCCACCTGCGACAAAAGGAGATTGCATAGCGAACCAGACATTTCTACCTGTTGAATCTCCTCCAGAGGTATAAGAGGTAAGCTTGTCAGCTAGTAAAGTTGATTTAGCTTGCTGTAATTTATTACCTAACATTGTCCCCTCATCTATTACTAGTAATGTTCTAGTATTTTGAAGCGCATATACAGCGTAATCATCAAAGCAACATTCCGCCCAAACTGCCACAGCGTTAGGTTTAGCATCCATACACGCAAAGCTTTTTACTACGTCACATTCGTTAAAGTATCCTAATTCTTTAGGGTCATTTTTAGGGTTTATCACGAATACTTTTAAGTCAGGGTGCTTCTTTTTTGCTTCATGTATAGCGTTGCTCATTACTACCCCTTTTCCACTTCCAGGAATCCCAATAATGGCAGTATTGGTGATTCGCGTCGTCATTTCCTCAATGATGTTTATTTGTTTAGGCATGGTCGAGATTGTCGCTTCTGTCGGCGCCTGCTGTAGTTGAGTTGCTGTTTGTGTCCCCTTCTCCTCATAAAAGTCCATCGCCTCATTTGAGAAGGATAAACCCTCGCGTTCTGCAAACTGCAATTCTGATAAAACCTGTGCTTCACCATTTTGATCAAGATAGGCGCGGAAGTTACCACCCTCCAAGACGTGAGCCACACATCCCGAATCTCTGATGTATTTCTTATTTTTATCAGCATTACAGGCTTTTTGTATCCCCTTAACGGCAAAATAAAGCCCAAGTGCGGCGCCAAGGAGGGGAGATGTACCAGCAATGGTTACTCCGATAACCAAGCCGATTACTAAAGTTTGGGCCGCTTTATCGTTGTCGGCTGTTTGGTAAGCTATCACACTCCAGTTTATTGCTGATTGGTGTTGTTTTGCAGGGTTAAAACGTGTCACTGTAAACCTCCATAAAATAGCCCCTTCAGTAGCTACTAAAGGGGACAATATAAGTTTTTAGCGTCTTGGTTCAGAAGCGCGCTTCGCTGTAAATGCTAATTTACTTACCCATAAGAGCAATTGAAGTGCTATCTCAACTCCAAATAGAGTAACGAGCGCTAAAATTAAATTGTTGGTATTAATTTTCTGCCACTGTCCAGTAATAGAGAAGTAAAAGAAATCGGTTATTCTGCCACTTGCTACAGGTGAGTAACGCCAGAAACAAATACAAAAGTCTATTACATAAGCTACTAACCGAATTTTAGCTAAATTTTCTAAAAAGCTTACAGGTAGTTTGTTATAAGCTTTTTTTAGGTTAGCAACCGTTGGGTCTTCATCCTCTTTTATAGAATATTTAGCGCTTGTTTCTGAACTTTGGATTACTTCCTCTAAGAAACCAGGGTGGTTGTACATAATCACTGGAAGTAGTTCAATTATTTGAAACGTGCCCCAAATAACTGTACCAATAACCCAAGCAACGCCAACTCCTAATAAGCTAGAGATTGCATTAACTACAGGAATTACAGAAATAAGCCGAATAAATGTTGCATCGACTATCGTTACTCCCAATGCTTGGGCAGCATCAACATAAGGTTTGATGTTAACTACCGCGATTACTACCATTGAAAGCAACAAGAAAAACCATAAAACTTGAAACCAGCGTTTTGGAACGTTGTTAGAACCAGAGGCGTTGTAATAATTTTGTCCTGGACTACTGCTAGCCGTTCCCGCTCCTTTTTTTGCAACAGGCATAATTATTTTTCAGGGGTAAAATAGTAAACTTTCGCACCACGTATTTTGCGTATTTGGTCAATCGCTAATTCTCGGTTGCCAGTAAAAGCCATATCAGAAACTACCGGAATACCGTTTTTATCAGGTTTCAATATTCCAGTATTTCCGTTGCCATCACATACAACAGTTCCACTCGGTAAAGGCTTTTTACTAGTACGGTCGTATACTGTCTCTCCCTCTACCAACGTGGCCAGGTTACGAGGGGAGTTTACAGCAACAACAATAGTACAACCGTCTTGATAACGCTGCTGTGCGATTGCTGCTTTGTTTCTAGCCATCTCCTGAGATTGTTCGATACGCCGCTCTTCAGCCGATTTAATGGCAATTTGAGCGCGCTCCTGGCTTAAAGACTGCATACTGTTTTGAATATCTTTATGACCAACAATTGCGGCAATCAATGCAGCTGCTACAAAGACTACTTCTGTTTTGTGCTTACGCCAAACTTTTTTATTAATCACTTAGTACCTCCCGAAGTGTCGGGCTTGCGCTACCAACGCTTCCATCAATCCGATACGGTCGGACTCGGTTAGTTCTTCAAACCGTTCAATTGAGTTTTGTACATCCTCATCGTGTTCGTTTTTGACATCATTCTCATCTGAGAAAATTTCAGCGAGACTCATTATCATCCAGAAGCGTTGGGAATTATTAAGTGCTTCAAACTGTGAACCGAAGGATTCTTGCATCTCAGCCAAAAGCCCTTCATCTCCTGGAGTGTAGTTAGTGTAGTAGCCAACTGGTTTAGTCATTGGTAAAATCCTTGTGTCTATTATTTTTGGATGGTAGGCAGAGCAACCGCCCTATTGAGTGGTCAGCGGTTGCTTTTAAAACCTGTCCACTAAGCCCGCGATTCTAGCGATTACTGGGTCAATAGCTTCTACCTCATAAGTTTCTGGTTCTGGAAAACTATAAATTTTTGCTGTTGTGACTGGTGGAGTTGGCGCCGTGATATTTGGCTGAGTAATCGTCTCTGTAACTGTTTGAGATATATTCCAACTCGTTTTTAGATGACTTCCGTAACGAGTTAGGAGAATAACGAACAGGTTAGACAGAGAATCTATACCCGTGACCTGCAACAGTTCTTCAGCAAACGGTTTATGCCTTGATGGCAGTACTATCCGTGTTGAGGTCATATATAGACGTAGGGATATTTGAGGCTTTTGATGTTCGTATTGAGGTTACTTGTGTACAGTTGCAGCCCTAGTAGTTTTGTACACATGTAGGGAACAATCTTTTAACATTGCCCAAAGTTGTAAAGCGGCATCACCTGTAAAAACCTCGGATGGTTCGGAGTCTCCATACATATAAATAGTTAATGCTGGTTCTACTTCCTCAGTTATTGGGTTTCTACAGTTTTCGATGTACGAGGCTTTACTCAGATGCTCAAGGTTGATTACTTGGTTATCTATTAATAAAAATTTGGTCATGTGTTATTCCAGTTCGTGTACTATTTCGGTACTAGCTTGTGTGGACGGGCTGCGGCATACAGGCGCCTTTTCAGCCTTGCTTCGGTCACGCTACAAGTTTTCGCTATCGACTATTAGGTACTAGCTATACAAGGACAAGCTGTGGCTAAGGCGCCGGAATAGCTTCTGTCGGTCTCTTGTTAGTGTTCGCCACATCACATTTATGTGTTATCTTGTGTAAGATTAACATATAAACATCATCTTGTGTAAGATTGATAATATGATGTTGTGTAAGACAAGCGTTAAAATTTTTGTGTAAGATTATGGTTTATTCTCTAAATGACGAACAAGAAGCACGGGAGATACGAAGAGCCGAAAATCAGGGTGAATATCTCTCTCACCCAGACATCGATAGACAATTTGGACAAAATAGCGCAATTAAAGAATGTGAGTCGCTCGGAGCTAATCGAAACAATAGCTCGTCAGGAAGACATCCCGTTGTCGGCTCAGGACAAAGAGCTATTGGGAAAATAGTTCGCCAGCTGATTAACGAGTATCGTGATCAGGTGGCAAAGAATAAAAACGAAATACTTAGGCTTGAAAGTAAAATTTCTGAGCTTGAAATGCTAGAAGGAGAGTTAAACCAAGAATAAAACCGTCTCACTACCTCGTGAGACGGTTTTGTTTTGCTTGCCTATATTCTACAGTCAAAAGAAAAAATAGGTCTAAGGTAGTCGATTCGGGTCAAGAACGTTTGAATCTTTGTTGAATTTTTCTCGTAGGTACTCTGTTCTGTGTTCTCCACCCATAACCGCGTCTGTCGAAGTTGGAGTTAATTCATTATCTGGTTTATCGGGTATAAATTCCAGCGAGATGCGAACCTTACCTTTTTTCCATCCCTTGCTGTCTGTTCGTAGTACGCGGCATTCAATACCTTCTCGCCATTGTTTACAAACCTCCCCAGTGTAGTTATTTTTGTCACCAATAAACCTAGCAAGCTTTTCACAAGCTTCTCCAACTGTAAAGGTTGTAGCACCAACAAAGCTTCTATTTAATTCGATGTTTACAACATCATCTTTATTTAAGCTTGAACCGTTCATTGTTATTTGCCTCAAAAAAATTAATAGCCGACGTGACACGGCTATTAATATTCTTCCCAAATTACCCATATGACCGAACAACGAAACAACATAACAAACAGTGACATCCTTGCCTCAACAGCCGCTGGCATATCTCTAAGCGAGCTAAGAAAACACTTTGAAAACAGGTTCAAAGTTGACTCTCTAACAGCAACTTGGATGACTCACTATTTTTTGGAAACCTTACCTCAAGCTATTGAGGATGACCCAGATTTGATAAAACAACTAGAGGGACTTGCCAGAGAAATATCAGCCTATTTACAGGGAGGCGCCAAAAAAGCCAATGAAGCGATTAATAACTAACATACGTTTTTGGTTATGGGCTGCAATGCACAGTCCTGAGTTTAAAGACTTCTGCATAGGGTTAAGTCGATTGGTAGAAGCAAAAGCTTATCGTGCTTCTTACTACACTCATAACTCACAAAAATTTGTAATAAGTGTATCTTTCTTTACACCTAGCTTCATTTATGAAGTAAACAGTGTAGCAGCACAAAACTATGTAAAAGCTACAAACGCTTGTGCTATGGAAGATTTATTTGATTTCGATGACATTCCATTTTAGTTTTGTAATTGTATTGGAGAAAATAAATGCTACGCAAAAAAAAATCAGTGTTGTCAGCACTGACTCTCCTTAAGAAAGGAGATAAAAAAATGATTTTTTTTAAAAGCTTTTATAGCTTTATCTTACTACAAGTTTCAGTATTTTGTGCATCTATGGAAGGAGGTATTTAACCATGAAGACAGCTTTATTGACTCCAGAATTAAACACTGATATCCAACAGGTCAAACAAAATACATTTAATGGCTTTGAGGAATTTAAACAATTTGTGCGCGATGCCTTTATTAATGGCAGTGGCATCGATTCAGAGCTATTTGATGCGTGTATAGAATTTCACCAAGACATAGAAATTGATTATGGCGGTGAAGTTTCTACACCTATCCACGATGAACTTAACTGGAAATACATCCGTTTTGGTAAACAAGCCACAGAACCAATGTATGCTGCTTTATTTAAAAACGAGGATGGTTCAACATGGCAAGCAATACTTAGCATCTGGGATGAGGATAAACAGCGACCTTATAAATATTTGGCGCCAACTGGTAACGGAGACAAGATTTTCTTACCTCCAATTCCACCGCTAATTAGAAACCGAATTAGTGCTAAGTATGGTGTAGATGTACCAAAAGAAGGTAGTTTCTGGAAATGGCTAGAAACTCAGGATAAATTACCCAGGATACTTACAGAAGGAGGGAAAAAAGGTTTAAGCGGACTAAGTTTGGGTTACATTCTCCTATCTTTGTATGGCTGTCAAAGCGGCGCCCCTACCAAAGATAAGGACGGTAATCGAATTAATCCCAAGCCAATACCCGATTTAAGTCGGTTCGCATTAGAACATACTATCTGGTTATTTGCTTTAGACCGCGATGAAAAAGAATCAGCTAAAACCACAGTAAACTTTGCCAAAAAACGCTTAACTCAAGCGTTGCAACGAGAAACCAGTAAATGTTTTTGTGAAGACATATTTTGGAAGCCCGAACAAGGGAAGGGGTTAGATGACCTTGTGGTAAAAAGTGGTAGCGGTTCATTCGATGCAGCCTACACCCGTGCTTTAATTCGTCTTGAGAAACAGTTCAAAAACAACGGACTAATAATACAAGACAATGAAACCATTAAAAAGCCTCCAGCCGATAAAATAGCCGAAAAAATAGCAGAAGACTATCGCCAAACGTTGATATATAACAACGAAACAAAACATTGGATGAGGTATCAAGCTGAAGCTCCTGGTGTATGGTCACAAGAAACTGAAGATTACGCTTTATCTGTTGTTTACAAAATCATAAAAAGTGAGGGAATTAGCGGATTTGAAGCGAGCTATGTAGCAAGCATTCTTAAAATTCTTGGTCATGAATTAATACAAAGGAAGTGGGGAGAAATGTCCCCATTAGAATTTATTCCTTTTACCAATGGAGTATTAGAAGTTGCAACTGGTAAATTACTACCACACTCCTCACACTACCGTTTTACGTGGCAGTTACCCCGTCAGTACAGCCAACTTGCGGGAGATTGGTCAAAAATTGATACCTTCTTAACGCATTTAGCAAACAACAATCAACAGATTAAAAAAATGTTGATTTGTTACTGTAATGCTGTTCTTAAAGGTCGCTGCGAGTTGCAAAAATTCTTACACCTAATCGGTGTAGGTGGAACCGGAAAAGGGTCGTATGGGCGTCTACTTGTAAGTTTAGTAGGGAAGCAAAACGTATATACTACCACGCTTGATGATTGGTGTCATAACCAGTTTGAAGCAGCTAACGCTTACGGGAAACGTTTAGTCATGTTTCCAGATGAGGACAAGCAAATGGGTAAAATTGGCAAGTTTTTGAACTTAACAGGTCAAGACGAACTGCGCGCGGAGGAGAAAAACAAAAAAGCCTTTACATATAGATATGACGGCATGGTGTTATTAATGTCTAACTTCCCCATATTCGTTGGCGATTCTGCCAGCAGGGTTAAAAGACGAGTAATCACCGTTCCTTGTAACAATCCGGTAACAACAGTTAATAGTAACCTTGAGTCCGAACTAGACGCTGAACTTTCGGCGTTTACCAACTATTTACTTACTTTAAGTGATGAGTTTGTAACTAAGACGTTAACAGGAGTTAAAGACAATCCTATTTGTACACTGGAGTTTTGGGAAGGTCGTATGCGGGTAGATTCTATAGCCGCGTGGTTAAATCAGCACGTTATTTATGACCCAGCAACAACCACACAAATAGGAGTAGATAGATCAGAGGGAGATAATAGTACACCTGTAACCTTGTTTGGTTCTTACAATCAATACATGAAAAAAGCGGGTGGAACCTCTACGTCACATAAAAACTTTTCTCCTAACGTCATAGAACTGTGTAACAGTATTCTCGGATGGAAGGTCGAGCGGCAAGTCACCAAAACAGGGAAGTTTATTAAAGGTTTAAGGCTGCGAGGTTTAGGTGATGATGGAATACCAACTTATGACTATGTGCTAATGCAAAAAGTTAAAAGTGAAGAAAATAATTTTGAGAACAATCAGGAATCCGAACCGTCACCACCATCAAAAAGCAGTCAGAGCAACAATCCTGAACCGTCACCT